>Ga0307507_10000683_pt1 | contig 74105 bp, 15 predicted proteins | sample 7_EM_MG_FD_207223 | JGI IMG/M metagenome (GOLD analysis project Ga0307507, IMG submission 207223) | Populus trichocarpa ectomycorrhiza microbial communities from riparian zone in the Pacific Northwest, United States - 7_EM | ecosystem: Host-associated > Plants > Roots > Unclassified | place... | reverse complement strand
CTGCGTGTCAAAAAAACACGACATAGGCTAGTCGGTCGAGTTGCCAAATGACCTCAACTGCGCGCCAATTGCGTCAACCACCAACCATTGAGGCCATTGAAAGGGTACCATATTTTGCCGATGTAGCAGTACTTTATAAGATGCTTAATTGCCTTAACCTTAACTTTATAGCCTGCTTGCTAAAGAACCCTAAGTAATTAATAAATAGATAGGTGGCTAAATTAATGGTGTAGTTAATGTAACTCTAACTTAGTTAGGTGGCTTTAAGTAACACTTTTTTCTAGTTAATAAAGGAGCAACTAAGGGTAACCCTACTTGCGTACAATGGGCACCTAATTATCTCCCTAAATAAGTACATTCTTAAGGTTATTAAGCTTAACGCCTAATTTATCTATATCTCTAATATAAAATAGAAATGGGGTGTTTATAGGAACAGCGTGAAAAGTAATATACCCTAAGGGGGTTTGGACTCTAATTGTGCTAAGAGAGATTATAGTACCCTTGCTAAAATAAATTGTATATTAACCTGCCGTTAATTGGTTAATCTAAATAGAGGTATTAAGTTGTTAAAGGGCTCAAACTTAAGGTTCTCCTACTGTAGATACTCCTACGGCACTAGTATCTGGCATAATACTATAGAAGACATTTGCTAAGTATCTGTTGTTAAAGGAGAACATGGAGCTTTTCTTTAGCTTATTAAAGATATTTAACTTTGTAATAGAATGGAGCGTAGATTAGTCATTAAGAACAGCGACGGTTTGTATACTATCTACCTTACCATACTTAGTAAAGTATTGGTTGGGTAAGTAGTCCTCAATTTCTATATCCATAAGGAGCTATTTGGCCTTATTAACCTTACTCTTAAGATCTTCTACGCCTTTATATTAAACCAAGAAGCTTTAGAAGTAGGCCATAGTGACCTTATAATTTCTAACATTTCTTGCACTCTAGCGAAACTTATTATATGCTTCTTTTCGCTTATTAAGAGAGTGCCTAGTTAACTAGCAATTTGGCTTCTTACAAACATAGCACTTCTTTTAGTAATTACTTCGGAATAAACCTCCATAAGGACCTCTACCTTTACCTTATAGTCGTTAATTGTACCCTCTACTGTATTACCTACCACAGCCACTATATATTTAATTAGTCCAGTTGTGATTGTGTTAGTCAGCTGGGTCGGCCAAAGTAGGTTAAAGTTGGGTGTTAAATTGTTGTACTTCTTAAGAGCGTAGAGTGGTGCCAACAGAAGATCTTAATTAAGCACACACTCCTTTATATATATTTGTAGGATTAAAGAGAGTAAGGTTGCATTCTTTAGCACCTTGGCATACGCTAATAGCTTAATTATGTAGGCTAAAATCCTCTTAATATGATTCGGATAAACCATGCTAAATTATTTATAGTTAATTGAAGAGCTTCTAAAGATATTTAAGCCAAGAAATACCTAGGTTTGCAGTAATAATTCTTAGAAAGGTAGTCTCTCTCTATTCTAATATATACTACTACTTATTCTCTTCTGTTTTAAAGTAGCATCTTAACTTATATATTATGTAGTTAAAATTATATCCTTTTCCTACTAAATAATTATAATAGAAGGTACTAGCTTGGCCCTTAAGTATAACAGAATAGGCGTTGTGGTATTAATTAGACTCTATTCCTACCTTCTAGTAATAGTTATAAAAGATACGTAGTTTTAAATTAAGGACATTATATAATTCCCTGCTAAACTTCTTCTCCTAATCTAAATAAAGCTTTGTAAGCTCTATAAGCAATTTTAAAATGCCTCCAATTTAGGATTAAGGAGGAGGTAGGAGTTGTATTATAGGCTGTAGTGGGGATATAGGTCTAGTTGGTAGAGTCTAAAGGCTGTTAGATTGCAAAGCGATAGGGTCCTATACCTGCTCTTATTGGGGTATAGTATCTGACATTAAAGTTATGGGTTGAATTGGATACAGAGGAGTTAAAGGTGGAGGTAGATTTGTCTCTAAAGGTGTATTACTTGGATTCTATTATAAGTTAAGCTTCCTTATAGTGCGTAGTTGGTGCTTAATCTCTTATAGAGTCCATTTATGCTCTTCTTTTGCATTAATAACCTACTCCTAAATATTGTCTCTAATAGTACCCCCATCCATAGGTATAAATACTCCATACTCCCATAAGAAGTTACGGAAGTCTTATATAATATCCTTCTTCACAGGAGTCTATGTTTCCTTTATCTATCTAATAAAGTCCTCCCTTATACAGTACTATAGTATAGTGTTGTTGTATTTGCTATCTTTATAGTGTGCTATGCGGTGTAATAAGAATCTGTTTAAGTCTTGTTAATTAACATCTTTAAGGTTAATTATGTTGGCGTTCTATATCTCTGGGTTAATATTATCCTTGTACTTCTTTGGGTAGGTTAACGCCATAATAGGTGTAGTTAGGTAGTGATTGTGATTCTATGGTCTGTAAAGGTACACCAAAGGGATTAAGGTGGTTGTTTGACGCGTTTTGGATGTTGACTTAGGACCCTAGGTTTAGTAATACTTCTGACCTAAAGTACTTAACCAAATCTTTGTAAACGTGGTTGTTCTGCGTAATAGACGCAACTTGGTATCTCCTAGTACTTAGTGACACTTCTATTACTAGTTTTCCACAAGTTTAAGGTAGCATAGTATCGCCGGGATCCATTCCATATAAGCGTATATGGCACCCCTGCATAAGACTGTCTCTTCTATTTAAAAACCTAGCTGCTCTGTGGTTGACTATATATTTAACCACTAATTAGTGTTGGTTATATAGGGTGACTTACCAATAACGACTACTTAAGTAGGTTACAGTAATGTTGGTTAAAAAGCTTATTGATTGGAATGAGGAAGGGCGAGGAGCTTAAGACTCCTTGCCACGCTAGTGCCGTGGCGTTACGTAACGACCGCTTGCCTCATTCCCGACAAGTTCTGTATCTAGAAATATAGAACGTAGTTTTTTAAAACATTTAGGAGGTAATAAGATCCGTAATTAATTTATAATCCGTTTATCTGTAGCGTTTACAGGTAAATCCTATAATTGTTATATTAATATATTAGGCTTCTAATTAAGTTTACCCGGTTAGTATATAATTTTAAAGTTAAATTATAAGAGGTATTTAGCCTAACAAATTTAGCACTATATTAATTACTTTATAGTTATAAAGTACTGTAGGTTCTTATAATCTGTTAACACATATATTAGGAATAACAATCCTTTAAGCTTAGGACGCCATTATTTAAAATATCTAATAATTGCAAGCTGTTCCTTATTGTATATCTTATAGTTTAATTTAGTAGAGGTAAGTTTTTAGGAGAGAGAGGCTACTAGATATAGCTCACCATCCTTATTATATTGCGATGACACTCCCCCTAGCGCATAATTAGACGAGTCTATTTTAATAATATATTTAAGGTTAAGGTTAAAGTGGGTAAGAATTAGAGTAGTTATAAAACAATGCTTTAGGTTATTAAAAGCTTATTTGCATTTAATAGTCCATTTAAATTTTATATTCTTTCTTATTAGGTTTACTAATAGCTAAGCAGTTTTTAAAAAGTAGTTAATAAATTAATAATAGAAATTTGCAAATTCTAAAAATCCTTAAATATCTTATACGTTGCTAGGGCTTTTCTAGTTTATAATCGCGGCAACTTTCTTAGGGTCTATTTTAATTCTATTACGGGATATTATTAAACCTAAGTAGATAACCTTAGATACGTGGAACTTGCATTTCTTAATATCGTATTATAGGCCTATATTTTATAGGCGTTTAAGGACCATTTTAATATGTTTTTAATATTTAGAAAGTAAAGACAAGTAGATTAAGATATTATTAATATATACAGTAATAAATACATTAAGGAATTTATAAAGCGTATTATTAATATATTGCTAAAATATACTAGGACCGTTCTTTACGCTAAATAGCATTACTAAGTATTTAAAGAGTCCCTATTGGGTATAAAAAGCTATATACTTCTTATCTCCTCTTTATATACAGATTTTATTAAAGGCAGCAACTATATTAAGCTTTATAAAATACTATACTTTCGCTAAATAGTTAAGTATCTCTTAAATTAGGGGAATCAGATATTAGTTTTAAATTATAATTATATTTAGAGCTTAGTAATTAATATAGAATCTTAAGCCTCTTCCTAGCTTTTTAATAAATAGTATAGGTAAGGCAAATAGAGATTAACTAGGGCAAATAAATTCTTTTTCTAGATGCTTATTAAGGTATTATCGCATTATAAGCAGTTCTTCTTGTAATATACCATATAGCAAACTAAACTTTAGTATTATGCCAGGCTTAAGTTCTATCTTAAAATTGTGCTTATCTTAGTATAGGGCTAGTTAGTCTATAAATTATTTTTTAAATTTATTAATTAGATTATAGTACTCTTTAGGTATAAGAGGTTGAGGATTAATATACTATTTTGGTTTTAGTACTTTCTTAATATCTTCCATAGTTATAGTAAAGATTTTATAATCTTATCTTTTTGCTAACAAAATAAAGGGTGCGGCTTATATTATATAAATTTTAAAAGGTTTTAATAAAATATCTTTATTGTCGGTATATATTCGTTTTATATATCACGTGCGTAGGCACGTGACCTACGCGAGACGCGTATATATATTATCAAGACGTGTAGATAAAATAAGCAAGAATCCACCAACAACACCGCATAGTACATATTATTGTGATATATATACTCTACACGTTGTTAAAGCATACCAACACTAATTAGTGAGCGCGCACAAATTAGGAAACACGCAGATAGCTTAGAAGACAGTTATACTATCCACCTTGTAGCAGATTGGAAGATAGTTATACTTATCCACCTTTTGTATCAGCCTATTTTAGTTAAAGAGAAGAAGAGAAACCATCTAGGAGTACTTGTCTGGTATCCACGACAACTTCTAGACATCTTGTTCTATCTATTTTAGAAGAATTACTGCGTAGAACATCTTACCTCCTTAACTAACTCAAACCGCCCCCTTAACCGCCTTCTTAACCAACTTCTTAACCACCTCCTTAACCGCCTCCTTAACCGTTCCCCTACCTTTATACTACAAACACCCTTACCTTTACCCTTATCTACCTAAATAATATATAAACCACAAGATGTTAGGAACAGAAAAAGACTGGGAGGAAGAAGCAGCTAAATAGGAAGACGGAATTAACCTAACGGAAGTTACCAAAGACGAGCTAATTAACTATGTACGATGCAAGATGTATATATACACGGAGATATACAACCAGTTAGACTTAACACTCTAGGAATTGTTCCAAGAAGATTTCAGGGACTTTACGGTTAATATTTTTACAAAAATTCCCTTATACTAGCTTTGGCAACTACATAATTGTCTAAATATTAGAGGAGTATGGGTTAATGCTAACTACAAATAAGGAAAATCACTCCCTTAGTCTTTATACGATACAGTATAAGAAAAGGACTAAATGGAATGGACTAGAGAAGAGATAAACATACTTAAGGATAATTTTAGCACCAGTATTAAGTTAAGACGTATTAAGCATTATAAGATACACGGAACCCCAGAGGAACGACGAGTAAGACATTCCTTAGTACCTACACTTTTCACTTTACCTTAATCTATAACTACTTCTACCTTTACACCTCTTGTTACGCCTTAACCTGTAATAATAATATAGTAACTTAACGTATAACCTACAGATGAGGAGAACCGCCCTATTACTATAACTGGCTATGGCAAGGAAATTGCAAATGTAGCTAAGATATATATAGAGGAGTAGAAATACGGTGGCATAAATAAAAGCCTTGACTATAAATTAATAATATTCTACAACATCTATAATTAAGCGGATGTACCCTAAGAAGCCTACCTTAAGGCATTCCCTACTATGTTAAAAGGACTAGCTTTAGACCACTTCTATATAAACTAACTATCCCATCTACCATTTGCCAAAGCTTGCAAGCACCTTTAGAATTTCTTTAAAGGACTAGGATTTGAACGCAAGAACCTAGATAAGTGGAATACTATTACACTTATAATAGTAATGACAGAAAATATAGACAAGTCTACAAGCAAATGCCTCCAATTACTAATTTACAGACTTCGTCAGCTACAGCATGGCCTTAGACCTACCTTATAAACCATAGACTTCCTCTATAATAAAATTGTCACTTCTTGCTAGGGAATACCAGTATGTAGATATATAGTCTCTGACCCACTAGACAACCTTAGAGCCCTTATTAACAAACTTTAATTATCCATTATAGTATATAAGAAAGAGTATATAGAGAAGACATAAGCTTTCTTTATAGATTAACAATTCTATAAAAAAGATAATAACTACAACCGCAATAACCGTAACAACCGTAGTAACCCCCTGTATAACCACAACCAACAGAAACTATATTGCTTTGTATGTAACAATGAAGGATATTGCTTATAGAAATATACTAAGGAGGAGTAAGAAGAGTCTAAGACTAAGTTTAAGAATAAGTTTAAGGACCGCTTCTCGGAGTGAATAAAGCAATACATTATAGACTATAAAGGCGACGATAATAAGGACAATAATAAGGACAATGAGATTACTAACGCATTTAACGCTCTAGTAATTAATATAGACCCTAATACTCTACTAAACGAGGACGACCAGGCCATAGTATACTACACTTTATATAGTAAGATTAAACTAGATAATATAACCGCTATAGCTTTAGAACTGGCCAATAGAGCTTATAGCCACGCAGTCACAACCATTAATACTATAAAAGATGCATTCCTTACTGACATAGACCCGTTTATATATAATATAACCTTATATTATACCTCCATAAAGTTTATAGGTGTAATAATTAATACTAGAGCCTCTAAACATTCTATAGTAGAATATAGTTAGTTTCTTACGCTTCAGAAGATTAATAAAGTACAGTTAAATAAGTCTATAAGAGGCACAGTTAGCGTATAGTTTGGAATAGGTTCTACATCTTCTATTAGTTCTATTAAGGTAGCTATACTAATAGGTATAGTAGAGTTCCATGTTGTTAAAGTTAACACCCCTTTCCTACTTTGCCTAGCAGATATAGACAACTTATAAGTATACTTTAATAACCTAAAGAATGTCCTAATAACCCCCTTAAAGACTATACTAGTTATATACTAATTCAGACGCCCGTTTCTACTATGGGATACCTTATTATTATTATTTATTGCTTAACGTCCGATTCGGATCCCTATTGGGCCCACGCGGACTACTCCTTATATACATATGGGGAGAAAACTCTATTTGAGAAAACCCCGCGATCCGTCTCCCCGCCTTTTGGGGCTCGCTTATAAGTTGCCTGTGAGTTACTAGTGGTGCTCTACTACCTTACTTTTTAACCTCCTTGGGAACTACTGCTGCCGTAACAAACCTACGGACGCGCTAGTATTACACACTGTACTTTACTCCTGTAGAGTTATTAGGGGGCGCCTATTACTCGCCCCTTTGCCTTCTATTGCTATTTCCTTTGCAACCCGGAACTGGTCTAGCACATTTTAGCCAATAAGCCACTAGGTAGCCGCCTTAAGGCCTTTCTATGTTAAGAGTAGTGTATTATAGTTTTCTATGCTAGCTGCTAAGAGCATTGCTTCTTAGCTAGTGCGTAAGGGGCATAACAGTATTATATATTTTAGTGTCTGTTTTAGCCAGCTATATTTACACCTTAGGCTACCCACTGGGACACCTACCCAGTAAAGCCAATCTTTTAGTCCTATTATTCCTATCCTTAAGAGTGTTGCTATTATATTTTCTGCCTTTATTAGGCCCTCTTAGAGCCCTTAGGTATTTACCCCCTATAGTATTACCCATGCTACAGCTTAGGTTCCCCTTGCCTAAGTCTGCCTCTGTACCTTTAACTCCTATTCGTCTCTCCAGCGTCGGTCCAACCAGTATTATATTGCGGTAGATGGTTTTCCAGTACTCTTTTATGCTCTACTTTAGCTCCTTTCTCTCCCTTACTATTATCTTTACTGGCCTCTTGCGCGTCTCCCTTCCTCCTCTATATAGGCCTGGGCCCTAGCGCCGTACTATTCTTCTTCTACTTTCTCTACCTGTTTTCCTAATATATCTTCCCTACTTTGGGGTTGTTGGTTTCTTCTCCTATAGGGCACCCTAGGGTCCCTCCATAGTTTGTTTAGGCGTGTCTTGATATACTTTATAACGTTAAAGTTACGTTCCTTTTACACCCTTTACATTGCATCGGCTTCAATATATAGTTATAGGGGGGGAATATTGGCTTCCTTCTTAAGCAGTGCTGTGGCCGTTCGCTTATACCCACCTGTTATACTCCTAAGGTAGGCTGTTTGGACCTTTTGAAGTGGTTTAAGGAGTGATTTAGGGGGGCCTTTCTTAGTTTCTCCAGTGGCCCAAATGCTAGATCTATACGTCATGGTTGGCCGGACAACTGCTGTATATAGTAGGCGTGACCTCTGGAAGCATGGACCCCATGTAGAATTAACGATCCTGGACATAGCGATATACTGTGCTTGGCCCTTACGGGCCGGGATACCTTATTATATATATTTATTACAGAGTCTTTTAACTAAAACCCATGCTACTTAACTGATATAGAATTGCAATGCCTATACCAACGCTTTAGATATCCGTTAGTAGAGCGACTTAAGAGAATATTAGACCGCGCTGGCTATGAAAATAATGCTAATTAAAAGACCCTTAAGTATATTACCTGCTACTGCTTGTACTGTTAAAAGTATGGAAAGTTACTAAGCAGATTTAGATTCACCTTAAAAGACAATATCAATTTTAACTACTGCATTATTGTTAATATTATATATATTAACAGCAAGCCTATGCTTTATATTGTTAATAAAGGCACCCGATTTTAAATAGGCAGATAGCTATAGAATATTAGCGCTAAGCATATATAGGATATATTACAAGTGTGCTGGATTAATATATACCTTGGCCCCCTAGATATAATTGCACATAATACAGGAAAGAACTTTATTAGTAAAGAGTTTAAGTAATACACGGCTAATATAGGCACTACTATAAAGAGCGTACCGGTCGAAGCTTATAACTTAATTGGTATAGTAGAGTGTTACTATGGCCCCTTATAACGTATATACCATATTATCACTTCTAAGATACTAGGAATTAATAAGGACATAGCACTGCAAATAGCCTTTAAAGCAATTAACAACTCCGCAAGACTAGACAGCCTAATACCCACGCTATTAGTATTTAGAGCGTACCCCTAAATAATAGAGTCTAATGCACCTTTACCTACAGTAATATAGCGTGTAATTACATTTAAGAAAGCCATGGAGGAAGTAAAGAAGATATAAGCGGAGCGCTAGGTTGTAGATGCACTTAATATATATAATGGCCCCAGCACTACCGCAATTCATAATCTACCCCTTAACTCTTTAGTACTGGTCTGGAGAGAAGGCAATATAGGACAACCTAGATACTAGGCAGGACTATACAACCTACTAAATATTAAAGGAGAAATGTGTGCTGTTAACCTACCTAGCGGTCCTATAAAGTTCCGTAGTACTGCTATTAAACCGTACTTAACAGACCCCAGAAATATTCAAGTTAAAGATATTCAAGTTAACGGCACCTAAGTTAACGAAACTGTCCGTATATACAAACCGTCTATAGAAACTGGCTCTATACAGAAACCGTCCCTTACTAAAACTAGAGAAGCACAACCACCTTACTAAGGAAGAGGAAGACCCTACAAGTATCCCCTTTACGTTAATACTGCCAACATTACTATATTCTTGCAAGAGGATAGCAACTATAAGCAGTTTAAAACATCCTATTAAAAGAAAATTACAGAACTAATTAAAAAGGGCGTATTTAAGATAATTAACCCTTAGGACGTACCTGTAGGAGTTAGAGTCTTTAACTTATAATTTATAGATAAGATTAAGAACCCCAGTACTAATAAAGCCTTTAAGAAATTAAGACTTGTTATCTAAGCGTATAACAATCTTAAAAAGGGAATTGTATTAACCTAGTTACCTACTATTTAACAAGTCAGCCAACGTCTTATTCTATACATTGCAGTAATACTATAAGGCAATAGCACACAGTTATACCTATAAGATATCTCCTAGGTATATATCCAGTCTCTTATAAAGCTAAATTAAGACTTTTATATCTGACTACTTTATAAGTTAGGAAGCTAACTAGGTATTGAAAAGAACTTAATTCTAAAGGTAATTAAACCTTTATATAGTGTTCCAGAAGCAGGTAATTACTGGTTTATAACCTACTATAACTATTATATTAAGGAGTTGGATATAAACCTATTAATATATAACCCTTGCCTTTTATAGAGCAACACTCCTAACTACTTTAGCATTGTTAGCCTTTAAACTAATAACACTCTATTCCTAGCTAATACTACCTTTATAAACGCGGAGCAATAACATCTAGAAAAGGCTTAATTTCTTATAAAAGAGTGTGAGTAACTTACGGTTAAGCAGTCACTTAAATTCAATAGATGCATTATTTAACTCTCTTAGGAAGGCAATATTATAATAACCTAGGAACACTAGTATAAGAACCTAAATATAGTCTACCTTAGTAAAATAGCTACAACCATAAGCTTAAGAGGCATTATCTGTAATGCACTAACTATAAAGGAATAATACGTTGCGTAACGCGTAAGAGGTGTATATATTGCCTCTATATGTTAACTAGAAGCTTCCTTTAATCTCTCCTTTGCCGCCTAGGTAATTAACCCTAAAAAGGAAGATATTACAGCACTTAATAAATAACTATAATTATAGATTAACAATCTAATAAGAGGCCTTACATTTATTAAATTGGATATTAATATATTACGCCTACTTACTTTTACTAATGCCTTATTCGCCAATAACAAGGACCTCTTATTATAAATAGGATATATACTGGTATTAGAGGACGCGTTATATAAGGCTAATATTATCCACTAGTTGTTAATTAAATGCAAGAGAGTTATAAGAAGCATACTAGCCTTAGAACTCTACGCAATAGCCTATAGATTTAACATTGGCGCCGTAATTAAGTTAACCGTTAAACAACTCCTACAGGTTAAACTTCCACTTATACTTTACACTAACTCAAAATTACTCTATAAATGCCTTATTAAACTAGGCACTATATAAGAGAAACGCCTTATAATAGACGTTATATGTCTTTGTTAGTTATATAAGCATAAAAAAATTACAGAAGTTAAGTGGATTAATAGTAATAGCAACCCTACTAACTTAATAACTAAGAGCAAGGCATCTACGGCTCTTAAGAAGTTAATTAATACTAATCACTTAGAACTATAGGCTATGGAATAGGTTAAATAAACAAACTAAGATTTGGCGTAGTGTTATAACGGCGCCATATTCTATGGACCCTAAATTTAACCAGCTAATTAGGATTTTCCATCCCCGGGATAGAAAATCGCTATTAGCTCGCTTACCACTAGCGCCTTGGCGGCCCTCGCGACATATTCGCCTACTAACCGCAATATGGCAATCTATGGCATTCTGCCATATTCTGCCAAGTCCACCAAATCCTGCTAAGTTCTGCTAGGACCACTACCCAAATCCCATTCTACTCCATGTATATGCTGACCAAGTAACCAAGTTAATGATATATACCCTTTCTTCCCGTTTTCTTACCTTCCCTTATATAACATCTTAACTTTATTATAAGGAGAAGCTATTGTGTATTATGGACGGAAGGGCTAGTTATTGCGTATATGCTACGGATAACGGGAATAGGACGATTTGGTCCCTTTCTAGATTTGCTCTAGTGTCGGTATATATTCGTTTCATATATCACGTACATAGGCACGTGACCTACGCGAGACGTATTATTAAGACGTGTAGATAGAATAAGCAAGAATCCACCAACAACACCGCATAGTACATATTATTGTGATATATGTACTCTGCACGTTGTTAAAGCATACCAACATTTATATTCTTTGCCATAATTAGCAGTTATAGCTTTATTATCTTATTTTAAAGTTTATAGTAAGGGTAATTTATATTATATTAAATTTAAATAGTTATGTATATATTTATAGGGCAAATAGTTTTTTAAATAGTAACTTTGGCAGTAAGTTATACGGAACTTTAGTATTTCTTTAACCCAGCTAATTAAAGGGTTATATTGTTTTAGCCATCTATATCTAAATATAACTTTATATTACTTTAAGGGTATTATAAACAGGGAGATGTATTTAAGGTATTTACCTATCCGCATTTTTACTAGGGCGTAGTATATTATTTTACTATATATTAAGGGTTTGCCATTAAAGCCTTATAGGCCTTAGGGCTCATCAAGTTTCTTTAGATTTAGGCGTTAAGTTTTTATATAGTTTATATTAACAAAGCCCATGCTATTAGCTCCGCTGTCTATTAGGATTTATACCTTCTTCTATTTTCTAAGTATTTAAATTTCACTAAGTATATTAAGGGAGTTATGCCGTATATTAGCGCTAAAAAAGCCTAAACACTTATACTCTTCCACTTTTTGTCCTAAGGCGCGACTTAGCCTTAGGATGATTTGTTTTCCAAGTTAACCAAAGGTAAGATACTTTATAGCGTCCAAGTACAATTTATAGAGTAGGTATAATTTAAGGAATGGAAGGAACTACGGCGGACCTTTTTAAAGGGGTAAGTTTGGTAATGCTTTTAAATATGTCCTTTTTTACCGCATCTAAAGTATTCTCCATTTGTGGCTTAAGTTCTTTATTTATTAGTTCCCAAGGGTGTATAGGATTAAGCGGCATTAAGGTCTATAGGGTTATATATAGGGATTTTAGGGTTTAGAGACGAATTGCGCTTTAGGGTATATACCAGTTTTATAAAGTTTTAAACATAAGGTATAGTTAACTTTGGAGAATAAGTCTGTTTATTATATTAAAGGTCCTTATTAATTTGTTAATATATTATAGCAAATTTAGATAAGTTTTTTGGCAGTTCCCTACCTACTAACTAGGCTCTAATTTTATCCAAAATAGCTTATTAAAGGGCAGCAACTTTAGCGGCTTTATTCTAATCTAGCTGACTAATAAGATCTAAAAATTCCAAAAAGAAGCTGGTAAAGTCTCGGTTCCGTTATTATAAGTTTTTAAGTTTAGTAATAGCTGTATATTTACAGCTGGCGTTATTATATATTTGTTTTAGTAGAGAGATAAAAGTTTTAAAATTAATAAAAGTGCTATTATTAAAGAATAGATCTATAGTTTATGCAGCGTCTTTACTTAAATAAGACATTCTATAGCTAACCTTACTAGCCTTAGTAGGGTATTAATTATAGTTTATTAAGAGTTTAAGACGGAGCTTAGTTATAAAGGGATATAGGTTATTTTAGTTTCTATTAAATATTAGGGGATTAGGGAGCTTTTTAGATTTTATAGTAGGTACTAGGTTCGTTATAGGTGTAGGTTAAGCTACTATTACTAGTTTAGTGTTCGTATTTAACAAGTTAGGTTTAGGTACCATTATTTTAATCTTATTTATGGGTGTTGCTATTAGGGTCTATAATATAAATGCCTTAATATTACGGAGTTCTTTATAGAGTGCTTCTATTAATTATTAGTACTAGGCTTCTAGTACAGCCCGCTGCTAAGCTAAGGCGTCTATAAAGGCTTATTATATTATAGTTAACTGTTCCCTAACTAGGGTTATAATACTTATAGTTATCAAAAGGGATTTAGGTTCGTTTGCTATTTTAATAGTAGTTATTTTAATGTAATATAATATAAGGGCGCGAAGAGGCCTTAGGGAAGATTTAAAGGAATAATATAAATTCTATCTAAATCTATAGGTATATAGCTCTTGCAGAGTACAAGACGTTATATAAAAAAGAGAAAGGAATATAGAAAACTTATAACTAAATATTTAGGGTTTTAGTAGCAGACACGTAGGCATAAGCCCACGTGGATTTTAACAGGTTTTAACCAAATTCCATTATATTAGTGGAATTTGGTAGACTTTAATCAAGTTAGCAGAATTTGGCGGAATTTGATCAACTTTAGCAGAATTTGGCAGAATTTGATTAAAGCGTCGGAATTTATCTATTAAGTGTTTTACTAAGACATTTCTACTATAACTGGGTTAGTCCTGTTATAGTAGTAAAGCTTCTATAAACTTTTTGCGTAGTTCCTAAAAGGCTTCCTAGACCTTTTTAGGCTATATCTATAGCTTATACTATTTAGTTAGTCCCTTTTTAGTTTTCTTTCTTTTTACCTTTAAGCTTTTTACTCCTTAGGCTGGGTCTTAGGAAGCTTTAGTAATATAGTTAAATAGGTATTAAGTAATATCTAAATAGTTATAGATAAAGCGCCTATAGAAATTAGCAAAGCCTAGGAATACTTAAATATCTTAGTAACTCTTTAGCTCTAGCCACTCTTAGATTATCTATACCTATACTAGGTCTATAACTATACCTATAGGTATTATAATATACTCTAGGAACTTAACCTATTTAGTATTAAAGATATATTTTAACGCCTTGGCATAGAGGCCCTAATTATCTAAGCGTTCCAGCACTTCGCGGATATATTACTTATACTAATCCTTATCTTCTAAGTAGATTAGAATATTATCTAAATAGATAATATATATATAGTTAACTAGTCCCCCTAAGGCGCTGTAAATATATAATTAGAATATTATAGGCGTATTGGCTAGCCTAAAAGGCATTACTAGATACTTAAAGTGGCCATATTAGGTCTTAAAAGTGGTTTTTTATTTATCTCCTTTTTTAATACGGAGCCTATAATAGGCATCTTATAGATCTAGCTTTATAAAGATCTTTGCCCTAAATAGTTAATCTAGTATTTTATTAACTAGTAGTAGTAGGTAACAGTTCTTAATTGTAATCTTATTAAGACCATAATGGTCTATATATAGCCTTATAGTTTTATCTAGTTTTAGGATAAAGAGGATTAGTATACCCACTAGTAACTTACTAGGCCAAATCTATCCCTTTTCTAGTAAGCTATTAAGGTACTCCTATAGGATCTTAAGCTCTTTATAAAAGAGGTTATAGATAAAAAGATTTAGCAGTTATTTGCCTTCTTCTAGATTAATTATATGATTATATTCTAAGTTCTGTAAAAGGACTTTAGTTTACCTACCTAAAAATACCCTTAGTAAGTCCCTTAGGCCTACTAGGATATTTAATAAATTAGGGTCGCGTTTATCCTTTATATTATTATTAGGTAGGTCTTGGAGCTCTCTTAAAACACTTATAGGTAGTATTACGCACTATAGTAGTTATTTATATATAGTTGCCACTATATATTAAATAGTTTTATATAGTAGCTAGTAAAGGGCAGGGAACTCCTTAATACAGCGTTTAAGGTACTATAGTATACTCTCCGCGTATTACTTAAGCTAGAGTAACCTATAATAATAGAAGTATCTTATAAGATCTTTAAGATCACCGCCTCCCTATAATATCTCTATAACCTATCTGGTAGTTCCCTATAAGGTATCTATTATAGAAGGGTTATTGCCTATACTAGGCTCTATACCTATTTTACTATAAAATAGAGCTTAGATCTAATACTCCTTTAGTTGTAGAGCGTATATTATTTTACCTAAAGCTATATTCTCTAGAATATCCTTTAAGCTTATTAGTAATATACGCCCTTCTAATTCTTTATTATTCCACTATTTAAAGGCCCCTGTCTTAAAGCGTATTTTAGGATCTACTTCTACCAGCTAAGGATATTTAAAAATAAGGTTATAACCTATAAAGTTAGCCGCCTAGAAAGGTTATGGGCCAACTACCTTAGTACAGTTATATATATTGGCCACTAATATTATAAGCTTATAGGCGTTGTATAGTTTAATCTAATACTTATTTAAGAAGCCTATAAGAGGTTTCCGCCACCCTAATAACGGAATAAGTTTATACTCTTTTACTAAGTCATATTATATAAGATTAATTTTAGTACTATTATTATATAATGCTTAGAACTAATATATCTTACCTATAGGGGGTATTATTTTTAGCTTAATAGCAATATAGAGAGTCTTCCCTTCTATATTTTGCCCTAGTTATAGCCGGAAGATATCTATAACTAAGGCTTCTTTTTTTGGTTTATTAGTGCGTTTATCACCCCACTTATTTTTTTAATAAGAATATCCTTTTAGCTTCTTATAGTGTTCCCATAAGAGTATTAAATAGGTATTAGGTTAACCCTAGGAGTCTTTTCCGCTACTTAAAATTCCCAACTTTAACTATTTTAAAGTTCTCTTTAAAAACGGCTTCTTTAAAGACTAGGTCTATCCTATATTACTACTAAAGTACCTATACTTTTAGCTACCCCCAGCTTCTTGCTAGAAAAGGTCTAGTTCCTTACTATATCCTTAGCATTTAGAACTGCTTATTTAAAATTAGTATATATAGTAATTCGTAATAGGGCTCCCACGCGCTTTATTTTATTATAAATTACTAGCTTAATTCTAGCCTAAATAAATCTAATCTTCTCCTTCTTATAGATACTACCGTCCTTATTTTTAAAGGGCTCTAGATCTATTTATTAAGCATAAGTTTCTATAAAGTTTATAAACTAGTGGAAATCTTAATGGTCTAGCTATATACCATTCTAGAATTATTCTGTATTATTATATTATATAACTTATAGATCTTAGGTCCAACCCTTTAAAAAGGTCTACAGCTATGGCCATATAGTAACTTGCTCTTTATTGAGTTAATTAAGCGTAATCTAGTTTAGTAATTGGTTTTTAATTCTACTAATAATCTATTATATACGCTCTTTAGTGTTATCTTATATTATTAGCATCTTAAAAAAGTTGTCTACTTTATAAACCTAGTGGTCTAACTATTAGGCGCTAGGTCTATAATGGAGTTCTAAACTACTAAAGGCCTTAGCCAATTAGTCTATATCCTTTTTCCATTTATTATATAGATGTCTCTCTAAGTCTTTACACTTCCTTAGGTAGGTACTAGGTAGCCCTTAGGAAGCTCTTAGCCCTAGCTAGGTTATAAAAGAACTTATCTAGCTTAGATTAAACCCTACTAGATCTAAATTTGCGCTTAAATGGTTCTAATATATTTATTAGTAGCTTCCTCCTATATAGCTTCTAAGAGCTTTATAATAGCTTCCCAATATTTATCTTAAAGGATATTAGTATAAAGCCCTTAACTTTCTAAACTTAGGCCTAGGGAAGCTCCGGCTATAGAGATAGTATTAGCACTAGTAACTAGTATGGGTTTTCTAATAAGCCTTAGGTCTTAAGTTAGTATTTAGGTTAGATTACCTAAAGGGGTAGGCCCATTTAGCTTATAAGCAGTCTATATACCACTACTATACTAATTATAGGCCAGTAGTCTTCTAGGAGGGTTCTGGTTAAGTCCCTAATTAAATATATTAGTATATTCCTCTGGCATTTCTAGCTTAGGGAAATGTAATAGGCTTGTATAAATGCTTCTAAACCAAAGCTTATAGATTGCTACTATATAAGAATACTAAGCTGAGGAGAAGAATGTAAGAGTATATATATTAGGTCCCGCCACGCTTGCGACAAGTTCGCAAGCACTCTCAGTCTTTTTGGCCGTATGGCGACGTGGAGGCGGGCCACGTTACAAAGAAGAAGTTTATTAGAGACTGGTAAGATACAAAGGGATCGCTAAGGCGCTAGTAGTAAGCGAGCTAATAGCGATTTTCTATCCCGGGGATGGAAAATCCTAATTGGTTAGCTCTATAAGTAGTGTCGGCAAAATATAGCAGAATTTGGCAGAATGCCTAAAAAGTAGTAGGTGACGCGCTCTAGCACCGTTATATTACCCCCCTCCTAAAAAAGCCTGCCCTTAGGCTTTATCTAAGTTCTTTATTATTATTATAACGGGCTTATATAAATGCTTCTGAACTAAAGCTTGTAGATTGCTACTATATAAGAATACTAAGCTAAGGAGAAGAAGGAGGAGAAGACTATTAAAGGCTAATAAGATGCAAGGGGTCGCCAAGGCGCTAGTAGTAGACAAGCCAATAGTAGGTGAGCTAATAGTAAGAAACAGTAAGAAACAGTACTAGATAGTATGCGATAATATAACAGGTGGCAGAATATGGCAGAACTTGGCAGAACTTGGTAGGTAATACGCCCTAGCACCGTTATATCAACCCCCCCCCCCCCCCCCCTCCTAAAAAAGCCTGCCCTTAGGCTTTATCTAAGTTCTTTATTGTCGTCTAAATTATTATAGTTATCTAACCCCTCTTCCTAGCATTTAATCCAGCTGTCTAACTTATGTAGTGGTCTAGGGAGGTCTGGGTAGGTTAGGTAGAAATCTTATAGCTTATAGGGAGAGTACTTAAAATTGGATGCGGGGTACCATTTTATATCTTTATTATAACCTACCTAGCTTACATAGTATTTTAAGGTACCATAGTCCTTCTTAACTGCTAAGATCTCTTTAACTTCCTATTATCCGTCCTCTGTAATCTAAATTAGTAATAGGGGGTTGTTATACTATTCAGGCAATAGGTTGTCCGTAGCCTTCCATAGTTGGTTTAAAAAGAAGATAGGGTAGATTTTTATTAACTCTGGTAGCTTAACCTTAAAAGAGTGCCCTACCTTTTTAGGGATCTTATAGGGGCCAGCCATTTAGTGGTCTAGCTTGCGGCTTAGCCTCTAGGTCTTCCAGTTCTTTATTAATACCCATACCTTATCTCCTACGTGGAAGTCTACCTTATAACAATATTGGCTTACGTCGGCCTCTTTCTTCTCTTATGCCTTTTTTATAATTGCTTAGGCGGTCTCCTAGGCTCCGTGCATTCTCTTAGTAAATACCTGGGCCTCTTTATAGCTAAGGCGTTCGCGGGCTATTACGGATCCTATAGGTCTATACCAATTAAAGGATGTTTGTAGTTTATATCCGTAGAGTAACTTAAATAGAGATATTCCTATACTATTATAAGGGAGCGTAAGCTGTGCGTAGTCTATTATAGGCAGTAGTTCTAACTAGTTGTCCTAGTAGTAGCTAATAAAGGGGCGAAGTCGCTAGTTAAGATACTAGTTTATAATCTTAGTTTAGCTGTTAGTCTAAGGGTAGAATATAGTAGAGAGCTTAATTTGGATTCTAAGGATGCGGCAGAATTCGTTCTAAAATCTAATATAAATTAGGATCCATAGTTAGAGACAATTAACTTAGGAGCGCCGTGGATTTAGTAGATGTTATTAATATATATACAGGCTATGTCCTTTATGGTTATAGTCTTAAAGTAAGGGAGGGAAATGGCTTACTTACTAAGTCGGTTAACTACTATGAAGGCTATATTATAGCCATATTTATTATTTAGGAATAATTTAAAGTCCATTATAATATACTACTAAGGGCGTTTAGGAACTGGTAGTAGTTATAACTATTTAGGGGTTTAATCCCTAGGAGTATCTACCCGTTTATAAGTATAGTCATTTTTAATAAATTGTTCTATATTAGACAGAACTCCTTATTAGTAGTAGTAAGGCGCTAGTAGTTAGTAGGTATTATTTTAACCAGGGTGCGCTATAGAGACTTAATAATAGGCTTTATAGATTAGCTCTATTTATAGGTTGTTAACGTCTAAAACTATAAGCTGTTTTTGGTATAAGAGTAGTCAGTGTAACAGTGCAAGTGTGTGTATTAAAAGAACGACTTAATTCTAAATCTATGGAAATCAAGTGAACTAAATACATGAAAGTAGACCCGGAACTCCATAGTCTATGACTTAATATTTGGCCGTATCCGAGACATATAAGGGTGGCGTCAATTGTGTCTTAGAGCCTCTTAGGCGACGGTCTCGTGTCTCAGCGTAGTGCTGGTGAACTGTTACACATCCCCCTAGATTTAACGGTGTAGTTAAAGCTGTAGAAAATAAAACGAAGATAGAAGCTATACCAAAATAGGAAATTTAGATACAACTTTAGGAGTAGTACAGGGTGATACTTAAGAGTCTTTGTTAGTTATAGCAGTGATCTAATGTTGAATGTCCACTAAATTTAATTGCTTTATCCATGCCTCGTGCCTTTGACGGGGTAGGATCTTAGTAAGACCGTTGGTAGGCATCTTGTCTGTAGGGACCTATTGTACGTTAATCTTTTTGTCTTGGACTTCCTATCTAAGCCAGTGCTAATGGACGCCAATATGTCGTAGCTTGGTATTAAGCTTTGGTGTATCCTGTCTTAGGAGTTATATAGTCTGTATATTGTCGCATAGTAGGGTAAAATCGTGTTCTAAATTGAGACCGATTGCCTTAAAGAAACGCTGCCACCAGATAATTTCAACAGCAGCTATAGACAGGGAGAGAAGCTCCGCTTTGGTAGTTAAGTGAGTTACTAATTGTTATAGGGTTGCCTTCCAATTGATTAGTCCTCCGAATAGCATAAAAAGGTATCCTTAAGAGCTCCGTCTGGTGTCTTTATAGTCCGCAAATGCTGCGTCGGATACTCCGTAAAAGGTGACGTCTTCTCCTTTAGGGTTTCTGAAATAGACGTGTGCTCCAAATACTTCGCCAGAGTATTTAATAGCTGTAGATTTTGTTCCAAGGCAATAGGCAATGGCTTGATTTAATGCATTGAGGTGCTTTTAATTTGGATTGGTGAGAAATTTGGCTAGCTTTGAATGCGTTTTTGCAATATCAGGTCTTCCAAATACGGCAAGGTGCGTAAAAGAACCGACTCGTTGCTGATAGGCTAGTGTTCTTTAAGGGTTCGTCTGCTGGTTAGACGGAATTAGTTCGTTAGGTAGTGGTGTTTTAGGGAACCTTTCTGGTTTGATCTTAAACCGACTGGCTAACTTTTTGATATAGGAATCTTGGCAGAGCCAGAGCTTTCTGCTTGCACGATCTTGTTTAATTTGAATTCCTAGGAACCATTATAGGTCTCCTAGTGCACGGATCTTGTATTAATGTAGAAGTTTAGCTTTAAATTCTTCTAGTCTTTAAAGGTCCTTTTTGGTAAATAGAATGGCAATATTGTCTATGTAGAAGAAGACAATAAGTCGTCCATTGGTATAAAGGCAGTTTGTACCTAGGACAGGTTTTAATCCAAATTTGGCCAGTATACTGGTGAGCTCTTTGTACTAAAGTAGTGGTAAGACTTTTAATCTGTATAGCGCCATGAGTAGCTTTAGGATATGTCCGTTTTAATTAAAGCCTTCTAGGTAATAGCAGTAGACTGGCTTGACTAGTCTTGCGTTTATAAATGTGTTTACAGTATTATACTGTTAAATCTCCAAATTAAATGCAGCTGCTATAGCCATGAGGGCACGGAATATTTGAGCAGCTAGGGTTGCTGCATAGGTCTCTTCTTTGGTGATCTGTAGGTCTCTATGGACACACAGTTAAGCCTTTAGCTTTTGAAGGTAACTGTTACTATTAAACTTGTATTTGAAGACCCATTTTAGTAGAAGGATCTGCTTGTTATATACTTCTTCTTTTGCTACAGTCTTGAATGTCCCTTAGTGTTTTAGGTCATTGTATTCTTTTTCTATGGCCTTTTAAAAGCCGGTAGTTAAAGGGTGCTTTCTTAGCTCTTTAAGGTTCCTTAGTTTAGGTGGAAGATTGTCTTAATATAGGGAGGATCTAGTTTGGTTAATGTCCTTTACTAGTCCTGTGGTAAAGCCAGCGTAGTAACCAAATAGGGTAGGTATATTGGCTAGTGCTGCTGTGTACGCTTAATATTGAATTCGTTTAGAACCTTCTGGTAGGACGAGGTCGGTAGAAGGATTGGCCAAGACCTCGTTAGCTTATGGAGCTATATTCAACGGTTCTGGTAAACCTGGCTAGGTAGGAATTGCTTTAATTATATCTAGGATATCGTCTTAAAGTCCTCCTGGTGTGGTGTTTATTTCTGGCAGATCTGGAGATACCGTTCTGCTAGGTGTTAGTAGCTATTTAATGTCCTTTATAGGAAGCTCTGCTGAGTCGTTTAATGTAGTCGTTTGATCTGCATTTGAGGTAGGTCTATATAAGATAAATTCATCCTTAGATTTGTCCTTATGGAGAGGTTCTAGTAAACTAATTGCCTGGATGGTGTCTTCTAATGCTTCCCTGAGTAGGTAATTGATGTTTTAACCCTTAGGGTTATAGAATGAGGTCTTATTAAATATAACATCTCTGGTTTAAATAACTTTGTAAAGGCTTAAAATCCAGATTTAATAGATATTTATTAAATTATAGCCAACTAGGTGTCTAATTAATGCATAAGGAGCTAGCTTGTCTCCTTTTCTAACTTGTTTGTTTAGCGTATAGGTCTTGCAACCGTATTCATGCATATAGGTAAGTAATGGCAGCTTGCTATAGGCGACCTTGTACGGAGTTTTCCACCCTAGTTGTTTATTTGGTGTTTGATTAAGTGTATAGCTAGCAGCAAGGAAAGCCTCTGGTCCTAAAAATAGGGGTAAGGATGCTTCTAGCTGCATAGACCTTGATCGTTCTATAATGGTTCGTCTAGATTGTTCTGCTCCGCCATTTTGTTCCTTAGTATATGGTGCTCGGCATTTAAAGGTAATGCCCTTGTCTGCATATTATACTTATAGGGTGTCTTCCGTTTGTCTAAATGCTTATTTATTATCGCTCCAGAAAAAGACAACGTCTTAGTAAAATTGTGTCTTAATTAAGCGGTAAGTCTTGCAAATAGTAGGTAGGATAGTAGCTTTGTCCTTATTCTTAGAGGTAAATACAAAGTTAAATTTGGAATATGTGTAATAGAAGTGCATAGTATATCTATTACTATTATACCCTGGTACTCCAAGGTAGATAATATTAAATGCTAGCCGTTTAAATGGTTAAGTGGCTGGAAATTCGTGTTCTTGTCTTTAAGAGATCTGCTGCGTGTGCTTTGCTAATAAGCAAACTTTATATTTGATTTTAAGCGGTGCTCATTTATTAGTTTTAAATTCGGTTAGCTTTACACTAATGACATACTTAGGAAGCTGTGCAATAGTATTAGGTCCTATATAGCCGAGTATCTTGTGCTATCTTATAGCTGTGGCTCCAATTGGTTTACAGGCCATTTAGCTTAGTTAAAATCTTCCTGTTAAGAGGGTTGATTAAGTTGTTAAGTCTAGGGTATTTTTAGGCTCTCTATACATTAGTGCCTAGTGGCCCCCTAGTCGTTTTGTATAGTATACTGTTTCGCCAGTTACTAGACAGTATAGTAAGTTTTATCCTAAGTTAAAATAGATGTCGTTATTAGTAGCTCTTAAGAGTGCTACAATATTTGTAAAAAAGGTAGGTGCTAGTACTACATAGGATAGCTTTATTTTTAACTTCCTAGTAGGTGTATTAATAGTAATGGTTACTGTTCCGTAGGCTTGAATTTTCACGAAATTTCCGCTAGCAATTAGGTAGTTGTCTTCTACTGCTAGGTATAAGAAGGTAAAGTCTTCTTTATTATTGTAGACATGGGTATTTGCACTAGGGTTAAGTATCTAGGTGTTCTGGAGTTTAAAAGGAATTTAACCAGTACTAAACACAGCAGCATGGCTAGTTGGTTTAGTAGAAGGTGGGGTTTTAGAATTAAAATTAATTGTGGATTCTATATTCTGATTATTCTCCTTTACTTCCTGTTCTCTTTTTTAGATTTGGTTAACGATGCGTTTAATCCAAGGTGTAAATAAGATAGCTTCGTCTACTTTCTTCTGGATGTCTGCCCTTAGTCTCTATCCTTAAGGGCGCTTGTGCTTAGCAATGTAATAGCAGTTATTAAACCGATATACGATGCCGTATATGCATTCCTTGTTCCATCTCAAATTTAAATTTAAATTGCTGTTGGAATTGGGATTGCCGTTAGAGTCTGAATTGGAATTGTTTTAAAGGGTTGCAAATGCAGAGTTATTGGCAGTTAAGGTAGACGATGCTTGCTACATACGGTAGTGCTCCTTGAATTCCTTAATAAGGTTAATAATAGATGGGGCTTTTTTATCTTTTTGTTCTTTCTTAATTAGGTCTACTTCCAGTACTCCTGCAAAACTAGAAGAGATGGCTTTAATGGCTTATACAAAATTATAGTGGGGCCTAAATCCCTGTACGTTTAGAAGCTCCAATTTCTCTGCCAGCTTATAGATGCTCCTCTAGTTATTTAACCATTTTTCAATGCTCTGCTTTTTGTTGTAGGCTTTAAGAGCCGTGTATTAATTTAGGACGTCGCGCTTTTAACCTAAGGTGGTAGGGGCGAGTACAGTCTTTAACTCTTAAAGGCGTTTGTATACTGTTCCGAGGTCTTTAATAAGAGGGAGGTAGGCTACTGACGTCGTTCGGACAATATAATTGCTGATATTATTTATGGCTTGCTCTTGTTTCTGGTGTATGCAGAGGTCATCCTTATACTCAGCGTAGAGTTAATTGTATGTAATGAGTTGGTTTGGATCTAGCTTGGCTATTAATATAGCAGTAGAAAGCATGTCTCTTGGTATAGGCCAATTTGGAGGTTCCAGCTTTAGAAGCTTATCTTTCTTCTTTAATAGGTTGATGCACTGCCATACATTATTTATTTTAGCAGTATCTTAAATAATAAAGAACCATTGCATCTAATTACATGGCTTTTTAAGGATAAGGTTGAATTTTGAATAAGGTCCATCTGTATTAGTTATTATTTTTAGAATTTAATAGGTTAAGTAGGGTCCTAGGTTAGTGTCTTAGCGAAACCTTATTTTGACGTTTCGAGCTTTTGATTTGATTCGTCAGTTTGTTCGTCTGTTGGGTACGTTCGTCGGTCAGGTGCGACCGTCCGTTCGTTTGGTAGGTGAAGAAGCTCAAGACACTTGCAAAGGTGGTAGAAGTAGTGACTTCGTAAATGATTGGTTTAGCAGGTAGTGCAATCCGGACTCATAACTGTAACAGTGCAAGTGTGTATATTGAAAGAACGACTTAATTCTAAATCTATGGAAATCAAGTGAACTAAATACATAAAAGTAGACCCGGAACTCCGTAGTCTATGACTCAATATTTGGCCGTATCCGAGACATACGAGGGTGGCGTCGATTGTGTCTCGGAGCCTCTTAGGCGACGGTCTCGTGTCTCAGCGTAGTGCTGGTGAACTGTTACAGTCTGTCTTCTATTTCTAGGTTAGGGTTGCCTTTTATACCTTAGTCGTGAAGGGCTTTTAGGGATTCGGCTATACGGTTCGCGATTAGGATGTAGTTAATTAGTCCTATTAATTTATCTAGAATTTCTCCTTCTATAGGCGCTAGCTTATTCTATTTAGAGCTTAGTTCTTTAAGGTTAAGTTGTTTAGGATAGAGGAGGGCACGTGTCTGGTGCTAAGCTTTTAGCTTATTCTATAGCTCTATGTCCTATTCTCTTTAGGTAAGGGTATTAGTTTAGAATTTTACCTACTAGGGCGGTATATAATTGTAAAGAAGAATTAAAAGAGTATTTTAGCCTACCTGGCCTATTAACCGGTAAGCTGCTTTATTATTATAAAATACTTAAGGGCTTTATAATTAGTATAGACTTTAATCTAAGAGTCTATATTTCTAAGCTCTGCGCGCTACTGGGATAATAATTATATAATAGCCAGCATTTCCTTATTATATACCTTGTAGTCATACTTAGCTAGGGCCATTATCTTTAAGAAAAACGTAATAGGGCACCACTTGCTATCTAGATATAACTATAAGAGAATCCCCACTACTACTCTATTAGAGGCATCTGTTTTTAGCATTAATTTAAGGTCTAGGTTATAGTAACAGAGAATTAGGGAGGAGGTAAGTCAGTTCTTTAACTCCTTAAAAGCTTTTATATAATTATTATTAAATATAAAAGGCGTGTCGTTCTTAGTTAGTTATATAAGAGGTTTAGCTATAACCCTATAGTTATGGATAAACTAATAGTAGAAGTTATAGAAGCCGAGAAAGGACTAAATGCCTTTTATAATATAAGGGGGTTTCTAGTTATATCCTGCCTTAACCTTCTTAGGGTTAACTTTAATTCCTTTTATACTAATAATAAACCTAAGGTACTTTATTTGTTTTACTCTAAATTTGCATTTCTTAATATTAATCTATAGGCCTATATTCCGCAGCCTCTCTAAAACCTTCTTAACATAAACTTGGTGCTTAAGTTTATTATTTAAGTATATAAGAATATCGTCTAGGTATACTATGTAGAATTTAGTAAGGTAGTTAAAAAGAACATTATTTATATACCGTTGGTACGTAGCTAGCCTATTTATTAGTTTAAAAGAAAGGACTTTATATTTATAAGAACCGTAATGGGTATAGAATATTATTAGATCCTCTAATATAGGGTCTATCCTAATTTAGTGGAAAGCTTAGCGGATATTAAGCTTTATAAAGATTTTAGCTTAGCTTAGATGTATAAAGGTCTTATTAATTAGGGGAAGAGGGTAATAATCTTTCTAAGTAATAGCGTTTAGTTTTTAATAGTTAATATAGAAGCGGAGGCCTTTATTAGGTTTCTTTATAAATAGAATAGGAGAAGTAAAAGGGGCCTAACTTAGTTTAATAAACCCTTTATAGAGGTTGTTAATTAAGTACTACTTTATGGCTTTTAGTTCCTTTATAGTTTACTAGTAAAGGGGGCTATAGCCTAGAGTATTGTCGGCCTCTAACTAAATCTTATACTTATAGGTTTAGTAGGGAGGTAGTATATCTAAAGCTGCTTTTAAGAACGCGTCTCTATAGTTTAAGAGGTAAGTAGGGAGGAGGCGCTTAACTAGTTCTTCGTTAGTCTCCTCCCCTAGCCTTTCTTCCTTTTTGTTAATGATCTGGTTAATTTTATATAAGCTAGTTATAAAGACTTTATTATCCTTCTAATATATATTTGTTGGTATGCTTTAACACAGTGCAATAGACGTAATATACGTGCAGTGCGGTGTGTAGTTGGATTCTTCTTGTTCTATCTACACGTCTTGATAATACATATACGCGTCTCGCGTAGATCACGTGCTTTATATACGTGATATACAAAACGAATATATACCAACACTGGAGCAACTCTGAAGGAAACCAAATCGTACCATTCCTATTATTTGTAGCATATACGCAATAGCTAGGCTTTTCCTATCCATACGCAATAGCTTCTCCTTTAATCCTATCCCAGTCACATAACGCTTATGACGGTTTATATGAACCAGAGCTTATGGATTAATAAACTGTGTAATAAAGTTAAGACGTTGTGTAAGGAAAGAAGGTAAGGAAACGGGAAGAAAGGGTATATATTGTTAACTTAGTTGCTTAGTTAACATATACACAGAGTAGAATAGGATTTGGGTAGTGGTCCTGGCAGAACTTGGCAGGATTTGGTAGACTTTGGCAGAATATGGCAGAATGCCGTAGATTGCCGTTATATTGCCGTCTTGTAGTCAGCCTCTAATTGCTAGGTTATGGAAATAGGTAGATGTGTGTAAGGTGTTACAGGGGTGTCTTATAACAATTACTGTCTAATAAAGATACTGAGCTAAGGAGAAGGAGAAGGGTTGTTAGGGGTAGTAGGTAGATATGTCGCGAGGGTTGCCAAGGCGCTAGTGGTAAGCAAGCCAATAGCGATTTTCTATGCCGGGTATGGAAAATCCTAATTAGCTGGTTAAATTCAGGGTCCGTAGAATATAGCACCGTTACAACGCTATATCAAATCTTAGTTTATTTATTTAACCCACTCCATAGTCTACAGTTCTAAGTAATTGGTATTAATTAACTTCTTAAGAGCTGTAGATGCCTTGCTCTTAGTTATTAAGTTAGTAGGATTACTATTACTATTAATCTACTTAACTTCTATAATCTCTCTGCGCTTATATAACTAACGGAGACACATAATGTCTATTATAAGATGTTTTTTTTATGTAGTGCCTAGCTTGACAAGACATTTATAAAGTAATTTTAAGTTAGTGCAAAGTATAAGTGGGAGTTTAATCTGTAGGAGTTGTTTAATGGTTAACTTAATTATAGCGCCGATATTAAATCTGTAGGCTATTGCGTAGAGTTCTAAAGCTAGTACGCTTCTAGTAACTCTCTTATACTTAATTAACAACCAGTAAATAATATTAGCCCTATATAGCGCGTCCTCTAATACCAGTATATATCCTATTTATAATAAGAGGTCCTTATTATTGGCGAATAAGGCGTTAGTAAAAGCAAGTAGGCGTAATATATTAATGTCCAATTTAACAAACGTAAGGCCTCTTATTAGGCTATTAATCTGCAATTATAGTTGTTTATTAAGTGCTGTAATATCTTCCTTCTTAGGGTTAATTACCTAGGCGGCAAAAGAGAGATTAAAGGAAGCTTTTAGTTAATATATAGAGGCAATATATACGCCTCTTACGCATTATGTAATATATTATTCCTTTATAGTTAGTGCATTATAGACAATGCCTCTTAAGCTTGTGGTTATAGCTATTTTGCTAAGGTGGACTATATTTAGGTTTTTATACTAGTGTTCCTAGGTTATTATAATATTGCCTTCCTAAGAGAGTTAAATAATACATCCGTTGAATTTAAGTGACTATTTAACCATAAGTTGCTTACGCTCTTTTGCAAAAAAGTAAGCCCTTTTTAGATATTGTTGCTCCGCGTCCACAAAGGTAGTATTAGCCAGGAAGAGAGTATTATTAATTTAAAGGCTAATAATGCCAAAGTAGTTAGGAGTATTGCTCCATAAGAGGCAAGGGTTATACGTTAATAAGTTTATATCTAACTCCTTAATATAATAATTATAGTAGGTTATAAACCAGTAATTACCTACTTCTAGAACACTATATAAAGGCTTAATTACCTTTAGAATAGAGTTCTTTCCAATGCCTAGTTAACTTCCCAATTTATAAGGTGGTTGGATATAGAAGTCTTAATTTAGCTTTATAAGAGACTGGACATACGCCTAACAGATATTTTATAGGTATAACTATATGCTATTACCTTATAGTATTACTACGATGCATAGAATAAGGCGTTGGCTAACTTATTAAATAGTAGGTAACTGGGTTAGTACAATGCCCTTTTTAAGATTGTTATATACTTAGATAACAAGTCTTAATTTCTTAAAGGCTTTGTTAGTACTGGGGTTCTTAATCTTATTTATAAATTATAAGTTAAAGACTCTAGCTCCTGCGGGTACATTCTAAGGGTTAATTATCTTAAATGTGCCCTTTTTAATCAGTTCTGTAATTTTCTTTTAGTAGGACATTTTAAACTACTTATAGTTGCTATCCTCTTGCAAGAATACAGTAATGTTAGCAGTATCAACGTAAAGGGGATGCTTACGGGGTCTTCCTCTTCCTTAGCAAAGTAGTTGTGCTTCTCTAGTTTTAGTAAGGGGCGGTTTCTGTATAGAGATGGTTTCTGTAGACGGTTCGCATATACGGGCAGTTTTATTAACTTAAATATTGTTAACTTAGGTGCCGTTGTCTTAAATATCTTTAATGGGAATATTTCTAGGGTCTGTTAAGTACAGTTTAACAGCAGTGCTGCGGAACTTTATAGGGCCGCTAGGTAGGTTAACAGCACACGTTTCTCCTTTAATATTTAGTAGGTTATATGGTCCTGCCCAGTATCTAGGTTGTCCTATATTGCCTTCTCTTTAAACTAGTACTAAAGAGTTAAGGGGTAGATTATAAATTGCGGTAGTGCTGGGGCTATTACGCATATTAAGTATATCTGCAACCTGGCGCTCCGCTTATATCTTCTTCACTTCCTTTATAGCTTTCTCAAATGCAATCGCACGCTATATTACTGTAGGTAAAGGTACGTCGGACTCTATTATTTGGGGGTACGCTCTAAATACCAACAGTATAGGTATTAGGCCGTCTGGTTCTGCGAAGTCATTAATTACTTTAAAGGCTATTTGTAGTGCCATGTCCTTATTAATTCCTAGTATTTTAGAAGTAATAATGTGGTATATGCATTGCAAGGGGCTATAGTAATACTCTACCATGCTAATTAAGTTATAAGCTTTAACCAGTACGCTCTTTATAATAGTACCCATGTTAATTATATATTACTTAAACTCTCTGCTAATAAAGTTCTTTCCTGCGTTATGTGTAATTATATCTAAGGGGCCTAGGTATGTGTTAATCTAGCACGCTTATAATAAGTCCCATATATACTTAGCGTTAATATTCTATAGCCATCTACCTGTTTAAAATCGGGTGCCTTTATTAACAATATAAAGTACGGGCTTGCTATTAATATATATAATATTAATAATAATGCAGTAGTTAAAATTAATATCGTCCTTTAAGGTGAATCTAAATCTGCCTAGTAACTTTCCGTGCTTTTAATAGGATAAGCAGTAGCGGGTGATATACTTAAGGGTCTTATAATTAGCATCGTTTTTATAGCTAGCACGGTCCAATATTCTCTTAAGTTACTCTACTAATAGATGCCTAAAGCGTTAGTATAGGCGTTACAATTCTACGTTAGTTAAATAGCATGGGTTTTAGTTAAAAGACTCTATAATAAACACGTATAATAAGGTATCCTATAGTAAAAACAGGTGTCCAAATTGGCGTATAACTGGTACGGTCTTTAAGGGGGTTATTAGGACATTCTTTAGATTGTTAAAGTACACTTATAAGTTGTCTATATCTGCTAGGCAAAGCAGGAAAGGGGTGTTAACTTTAATAATATGGAACTCTACTGTACCTATTAGTGTAGCTACCTTAATAGAACTAATAGAAGATGTAGAACTTATTCCAAACTATACACTAACTGTGCCTCTTATAGACTTGTTTAACTGTACTTTATTAATCTTCTAAAGTGCAAGGAACTAACTATATCCTACTATAGAGCGTTTAGAGGCTCTAATGTCGATTATTACACCCATAAACTTTGTAGAGGTATAGTATAAGGTTATATTATACGCAAACGGGTTTGTATTAGTAAGGAATACGTCTATTATGGTATTAATAGTTATAACTGCGTGGCTATATGCTCTATTGGCTAGTTCTAAGGCTATAGTAGTTGCATTATCTAGTTCAATCTTACCGTATAAAGTGTAGTATACTATAGCCTAGTCGTCCTTATTTAGTAGAGTGTTGGGGTCCATATTAATTACCAGAGCGTTAAATGCGTTGGTGGTCTTATCGTCCTTATTATTGTCCTTATTATTGTCGCCTTTATAGTCCATAATATATTGCTTTATTCGCTCCTAAAAGCGGTCCTTAAACTTATTTCTAAACTTAGTCTTAGACTCTTCTTACTCCTCCTTAATATGTTTCCATAAGCAATATCCTTCCTTATTATATACAAAGCAACGTAGTTTCTATCGGTTGCGGTTATATAGGGGGTTGCTGCAGTTATTATGGTTGTAGTTATTATCTCTTCTATAGAATTGTTGGTCTATAAAGAAAGCTTATGTCTTCTCCGTATACTCTTTCTTATATACCGTAATAGACAATTAGAGTTTGTTAATAAGGGCTCTAAGGTTATCCAGTGGGTTAGAGACTGCATATCTATATACTAGTATTCCCTGGCACAAAGTAACAATTTTGTTGTAAAGGAAGTCCATGGTTTATAAGGTAGGTTTAAGGCCATACTATAGTTAACAAAGTCTATAAATTAGCAATTAGAGGCATTTGCTTGTAGACTTGTCTATATTTTCTGCCATTACTATTGTGAGTATAATAGTATTCCACTTATCTAGGTTCTTACGTTAAAATCCTAGTCCTTTAAAGAAATTCCAAAGGTGCTCGCAAGCTTTGGCAAATGGTAGGTGGGATAATTAGTTTATGTAAAAGTGGTCTAGAGCTAATCCTTTTAGTATGGTAGGGAATGCCTTAAGGTAAGCTTCTTAAGGTACGTCCGCTTAATTATAGATATTGTAGAATATTGTTAATTTATAGTTAAGGCTTTTATTTATGCCACCGTATTTCTGCTCCTCCGTGTATATCTTAGCTATATTCGCAATTTCTTTACTATAGCCGGTCACAGTAATAGGGCAGTTCTCCTCATCCATAGGTTATATATAGAGTTACTATGTTGTTATTACAGGTTAAGGCGTGATAGGTGGTGTAAAGGTAGAGGTAGTTGTAGATTAAGGTAAAGCGGGAAGTATAGATACTAAGGAATGTCTTGCTTATTACTCCTCTAGGGTTTTATGTATCTTATAATGCTTAATACGTCTTAACTTAACTCTGGCGCTAAACTTGTTCTTAAGTATATTCATCTCTTCTCTAGTCCATTCCATTTGGTCCTCTTCTTATACTGTGTCATATAAAGACTAAGGGAGTGATTTGCCTTATTTATAGTTTGCATTAACCTATACTTCTCTGCTGTTTAGATAATTGTGTAGTTACTAAAGCTAGTATAAGGGTATTTTCGTAAAGATATTAACCGTAAAGTCCTTAAAATCTCTCTGGAACGATTCCCAGAGTGTTAAATCTAACTGGTACTGGCCGTGTATCTCCGTGTATACATACATCTTGCATCATACGTAGTCGGTCAGCTCATCCTTAGTGACTTCCATTAGGTTAATTCCATCTTCCTATTTAGCTGCTTCTTCCTCCCAGCCTTTCTCTATTCCTAACATCTTATATTTTGTGTATTATTTGGGTAGGTAAGGGTGTTCATAGGGTAAAGGTAGGGGAGCGGTTAAGGGGGCAGTTGAGGAGGCGGTTTAGGGGGCGGTTTGGGTTATTTGGGTAGGGTAAGGTGTTCTGTGCAGTAATTCTTCTAAAATAGATAGAACAAGATATCTAAAAGTTGTTGTGGATACCAGACAAGTACTCCTAAGTGGTTTCTCTTCTTCTCTTTAACTGAAATAGGCTAATACAAAAGGTGGATGAGTATAACTATCTTCCAATCTGCTGCAAGGTGGACAGTACAACTGTCTTCTAAGCTATCTGCGTGTTTCCTAATCTGTGCGCGCTCACTGATTAGTGTTAGTATGCTTTAACACAGTATAATAGACGTAATATACGTGCAGTGCGGTGTGTAGTTGGATTCTTCTTGTTCTATCTACACGTCTTAATAATACATATACGCGTCTCGCGTAGATCACGTGCTTTATATACGTGATATACGAAACGAATATATACCAACAATATTAAAGTAAAAACCTATAGTACTAATTACCGCGATATCTACTATAGGGGTATTATATGGTAGTAGGAGTGTCCGTAGCTTTAAGGGCTTTTAGTATATTAGCGTTATCCTTACTCCCTTTAGCTCTTACTACATCTTCTAAAGGTTATCTTTTATATCCTATTAGTACGTCCTCTTCCATATTAGCCAGATCTCTGTAATTTAGAGGTTGTCTATATTACTATCTGTTCTACTTCCGTAAGTAAAGTCCTTCTTAACTGTAGTGCTTTAGAGGAGTATTCTTATTGGTATAGAGTTTCTACTGGCCTTATAGCGGGCGTCTTCTTAAGTAAAGGCTAGGTCGCGGTCCCTAATATCCCATTAATAAATAGGGTTAGCCTTTAACTAACGTCTTATAGTTGGTCCAAATTTCTTTAATAAAGGAGGGTAATTTCGGTCTATTCTCTAGCTAGATAAACTATTTTTGTTATATGTTTAACTAAATATTAAAGTAGGACATCTATTTTTGGCCGAGGATTATATTATACATCAGGAAATTTTTTTTGGGCTCGTTGTTGCGGTTTACAGCAATTTGCTGCAAACTATACGGTCGCGGTGGGTGGATATGGTCGTTAGCGATTTGTACAAACTGCGCATTTTGCAACAAAATTGCAGCATCCCATAGCAAACTGTGCATTCTGCGACAAAATTGCAGCATCCTATAGCAAATTGCAGCAAAATACTTAACTACCAAATAAATAGCGCGCAAACTGTACAAAATGTATAAAATGTATGAAATGTATAAACTGTATAAATTGTAACTATATAAATTATAATTATATTATATAATACCTAGATTATCACATATTCCCATAAATTGCTATAATATTCTTTTAAATATATTTATATTATAACTATATAAAATATAAAGCTATCTACTTAGGTGCTAAGGGGGAAGCCTCTCATAGAGGCTCCAAATCGTCAATTGGCGGTATTTGCCTACCTGCCTGCCTACCTGCCTACCTGCCTACCTGCCTGTCTGTCTATCTGTCCGTCTGTCTATACCCACCTACCTATACCTACCTGTCTATGCCTACTGTCTGTACCTACCTGTCTATGCCTACTGTCTGTACCATATGTCTACGCCTACTGTCTGTGCCTACTGTCTATGCCTACCTGTCTATGCCTACCGTCTATACCTACCTATCTATACTACCTTTAAACGGTGGTCGTCCGGGGTGCCTCCATAGGAGGGCTTGATTCGATTCGATTCGATTCGGTAATGGACTAATAATAAGGCTCTGGTTTGATTCGATCGATCGAATCGTTCAATGTTTGCTGGCTGGGTCGTTCGAACGGTTGGCGGTCGTCTGGCTCTGGCGACGATCGTCTAGCTCTGACGACGGTCGTCTGGCTCTTGCGACGATCGTCTAGCTCTGGTGACGGTCATCTGGCTGACCACGGTCGTCTAGCTCTGGCGACGGGGACGGTCGTCTGGTTCTGGTGACGGTTATCTGGTTCTGGCGACGGTCGTCTGCTGGCTGGCGTTCTGGTGCCTCCCTAGGTAGGGAGGATGTAAGGAAGGAAGGGTAAAAAATAAGGTGGCTACCTATGTGTAGATGCTGTCGGGAATATAGCGGGTACCCGATAGTAATGTGTCATGCGGAGCTTCGTGTAGAGCCTCCGTACGCAGAGCTTCGCGTAGAGCCTCGTGCAGAGCCTCTGTACGTAGAGCCTCGTGTAGAGCCTCTGTACGTAGAGCTTTGTGTAGAGCTTCGTATAGAGCTTTGCGCAGAGCTTCGTGTAGAGCTTCGTGCAGAGCTTCGTGTAGAGCTTCGTGCAGAGCTTCGTGCAGAGCTTCGTGTAGAACTTCGTGCAGAGCTTCGTGCAGAACTTCGTACAGAGCTTCGTGTAGAGCTTCGTGTAGAGCCTCGTGCAGAACTTCGTACAGAGCTTCGTGTAGAGCTTCGTGTAGAGCCTCGTGCAAAGCTTCGTGCAGAACTTCGTGCAGAGCTTCGTGTAGAGCTTCGTGTAGAGCCTCGTGCAAAGCTTCGTGCAGAACTTCGTGCAGAGCTTCGTGTAGAGCTTCGTGTAGAGCCTCGTGCAGAGCTTCGTGTAGAACTTCGTGCAGAGCTTCGTGTAGAGCTTCGTGTAGAGCCTCGTGCAGAGCTTCGTGTAGAACTTCGTGCAGAGCTTCGTGCAGAGCTTCGTGCAGAGCTTCGTGCAGAGCTTCGTGCAGAGCTTCGTGCAGAGCTTCGTGCAGAGCTTCGTGCAGAGCTTCGTGCAGAGCCTCGTGTAGAGCCTCGTGTAGAGCCAGTAGAGCTTCGTGCAGAGCTTCGTGCAGAGCCTTAGTAGAGCTTCGTGCCGAGCTTCGTGCCGAGCTTCGTGTAGAGCTTTGTGCAGAGCTTTGTGGTATTTTTGTTGCAGCCAAAAATTAGGGTCTGCTTAGGTCGCAATTTTTTTTAATTTGCAGCGATTTGCAGCGATTTGCAGCGATTTGCCCCAAATACACAGACAGGGTAGGCGGGTGCAGAGGTAGCCTGCGTGTTTGTAGCAAATTGCCGCAAGTCGCCGCAAATCGCTGAAATTGCGACCTACGCAGGTTTTGCAGACCCCCATTTTCGGCTGCAACAACGTGCCCAAACAAAAATTTCCTGATGTATGTCACGGAGTGAGTACAAGTGGTGATAATATATAGCGAAGTAGATATTATTAAGCTATGTATATGAACTGTGTGATGAGGTCAAGACGTTGCGTAAGGAGAGAAGGTAAGGAAATGGGAAGAAAGGGTATATATTATTAGTTTGGTTGCTTAGTTAACACATACATAGAGCAGAATAGGATTTAAGTAGCGGTCCTAGTAGAACTTAGTAGGATTTAGTGGACTTGGCAGAATATGGCAGAATGCAGCAGATTGCCGTTAGATTGCCGTAGATTGCTAGTAGATTGCCATTGGATTATTATCTCACGGTTAGTTTCTTCTTGCTGCGTTGGTGGAAATAGGTAGAAATAAGTAGACGTGTATAAGGTGTCACGGAGGTGTCCTATAATAGTACCCCCCCCTTTAAACTTAAGCTTCTACAAAATAGGGCTATAGTAGTTCTAGGTAGAGTTTATAAAAGTCTTCTGTGGCTTATATAAGTTCTATAAAGTTAACGGGTTCCTATAAGGGCTTAGTAAAGCCTTTCTATTTTATAAGGTATATATATTTCTATTTCTATTTATTATACTTAATATTAATAACTTTTTTAACGAGGTACTTATTCTTACTATCTACTTTAACTAGTAGGGGAGGGTCTTAAATCTGTTTAGGTAGGGCGTTTAATATAGGGGTAGTAGGATAGAGGACTAATATATAGAATATAGGGTGGATTTTAACTGTATTAGGGAGCTTTAGTTAGTAAGCATAAGGAAAGATAACTTTTTTAACCTTATAAGGGCCAGTGTTCTTCTAATTAAGTTTCTTAATAGGTTATTTTGTGTTTAGATTTCTTATATCTAGCTAGATAAAGTTACTAATTTAGTAGGCTAGTGCTAGGGTTTAGTTCTTATTTGCTGTGGCTTTATAGACAAATTAGGCCTATTTTATTTTATTAATAAGGAACTTTTATAGTTCTTCCATCTTTTTTATAAATTTATTTACTTCTGCAACTTATAAGGCCTAATAAGCTAGGTAAGGGACATTACTAAAGGGTTTAAAACCTATTTGCAAATGCTAGCTATAGTTGGCTAGAAATAGGAAGACCTTTATAGTTTCTAAGACGCAGTTATTTATAGTAAACTTAGTAAATATAAGCTAGTCTATCTAGTTATCTTGTAAATATAACGTGTATATCTAAATATATTGTTCTATTATAGTATTTATATATTCTGTTTAACTATCTGTTTCTAGGTAGTATGCTATAGACAATAGTGCTTTAATATAGAGTTGGGTAGTTAGTTTTTTCTAAAATATAGAGATAAACTGGCTGCCTTTATTGTAGATAATTGTTTTAGGGAGTTTATAGAGTTTCTATATATAATTTAGGAACAGTTAGGCAATGGCAGGTATTAATATATTAGGGTAGGCAATTAAATGTCTTATTTTAGATAGTTAGTCTATAACTACTATAATATTTACATAGCCTTTACTTATAAGGAGGTTAACAATAAAGTTAATTAAGATGTCCTTTTATCTTTGGTTTAGAATAGGCAGTGGTTTTAGAAAGCCGTTATACGTCTTATATAAAGCTTTAACTTATTAGCAGGTATAGTAGCTAGAGACGTACCTTTATATTATATATATATATTTAGCTAGTAGTATTCCTATCAAAGTAGTTCTAGGGTTTTTCTACAGCCTAGGTAGCCGGCTACTGGTAGGTTATATATATGTTTAAGAAGCTTAAGCTTAAGTTTGTCGTAGTTAGGTATAACTAGGTGGTTTTAATAGTATAAGCGGTCTTTATAAGCTTTATATTTACTTAAAGAGATCTTTTTAGAGTATTTAACGCTATCTTAAATTAGCTTAAGTGTCTCTTAGATAAACTTATTATTTAGGTATTTATTAATTATAATCTATTTAATTAATTAATTAGTTATTTTAAAGATGTATACTATAAGGTCTTTAGCTAAGGGATTAAATAACTTAGGGCGGAGCAGGATTTAATTACGGTAGGCACGTACTTTTTTCTATACTGGTATGTCTTATAAATATTGGGTTAGAGTATTAGGTTTTTAACCTTAAACGCCTAGGCGGTATATAATTAAGAATTAGAAATAGGATAGATATTCTAACTAGCGGACTTAATAATAACTTAGCTATTTTATAATTATAAAGTACTATAGATTCTTATGGTTGCTAAGGACCTTAATTAGAAATTTAGCGCCTTCTAGTTTAGGTTGCTATTGTTTAAAATATCTAATAATGGCTAATAATTCCTTATTATAGATCTCGTAGTTATATTTAGCTAGGCTTAGTTATTTTAAGAAGTATACTATAGGGTGCAGTACTTTTTCCTTATTATACTAAGACAGAATGCCTCTGGTGACGTAGTTAGATAAGTTAGCTTCTATAATACTTTTTTAGTTTAGGTTAAAGTATTAAAGTATAGGTGCGGCAGTGAATATAACTTTTAGATAGGTAAAGGCCTTCTTACATTCCTTATTAAAGATAAAGGTTTTGTCCTTTTAGGTTAGAGCTATAAGGGGTAAGACTAGGGCGGAGAAGTTATTAATAAACTATTAGTAGAAGTTAGCAAATCCTATAAAGGCTCTTATATCCTTAATGTTTTTAGGTTCTTATTAGTTTATAATTACTTTAATCTTTTTTAGGTCTATTTATATGCCGTTTATAGAAATAATAAGTCTAAGATATAGGACTTCTATTTTATAGAATTTATACTTATCTATATCTAATTATAAGCTAGCTCTATATAGGGCTTTTAAGATAAGGTTAACGTGTTTCTTATATTTAGTTAGGTTATTACTATATACTAGGATATTATTAATATAAGTAGTATATTATTAATATAAGTAGTAGAGAAAACGTCTAAATAAGGTTATAGGGTATTTGCGAGGCTAAATAGCGTTATTAAGTATTTAAATAGTCCGTATCTAGTATAGAATGCGGTAAGCTATTTATCTCCCTTTATAATATAGAGGCAGTTAAATATATAGACAAGGTTAAGTTTTATATAGTAGCAAGCCTTCCTTAATTGGTTTAGTGTCTTTTAAATTAATAGGAGTTGGTACCAATTCTTAATGGTAATAGTGTTAAGAGCTTAGTAGTTTATATAGAAGTATAGACCGCTACTAGGTTTTTTAACGAAGATTATAGGTATAGTTATAGGTAAAGAGCTTACTCTAATAAATCCTTTACTTAGGTGATTGTCTAAGTACTTTTATAGTACTTTAAGTTTATTCTAGGACATTCTATATAGGGGTTTAAATCCTAGCTGTTTTCTTTTTTTAAGTATAATCTTATAGTTATATAGTTGGTGTTCCGCTAACTTATTGGCTTCCTTTTATAAGAATACCTCTAGGTGCTTATAGTGATATACTAGTACTTTTATGGCAGGGTTAGTGTGCCTTTTTAGTACTAGGGCCTTTTTAATATTGGTTATTATAATAGCGAAGATTATATATTTAGGTTTCCTAGTAAGTTATACTAATAGGGTAGCTCTAATTATATAGATATCTAAGGTGTTAAGTAAGCTTAAGTTATCCTTAGTTTCTTATATGGTTTTAGGTTTAGTATTAGGTATAGAGTTAGTGTTAGATTTAGGTTTGGGTTTTTTAAGTGTTTTTTTATAGTAGAATACTAGTTCTTCTAGTACCTTTATATGTTAAGCTTAAGCTTTTACTTAGTTTAGGGTGCAGCGGTTAGAGTTAGTTTATATAGTTTAATATAATTTCTAGGTTTTTGGTGGACATTAGTGGAAATTTTAGACTGGTAGATCCTAGTAGATTTTTTAGATTTTAGTTTAGGGTCTAAGTAGTAAGTTATAAGGCACTTCTACTTGCAATAGGGGGCGGTAAATAGAAGCTTAAGGTTGTCCTAATTAATAGTTACCTTATATAGCTTTATCTAGGGTTATCTAAGGATTACTAGGTAACCTAGGGTAGTTATAAAGAGCTTAATTAATTCTTTATAGTTTAGGTATTAGAGTCTTAGGGCCGCTATATAAGTAATACGGCCTAAGACAGTATGTTTGCCATTAAATCTAAATACGTTAATATGCCGATTAAGGGGTATTAGGGTAAACCTATTGTCTTACATAAAGATCTTATTAATAAATCCTATACCGCTAGCTTCTGTATTAATTAGGACTTAAGTATTAGCCTATTAACCTTTCTGCTAAAGACGGTAGTTAATAGTTATACTACAATCCTAAGAGTTAAGTTTTATAATATCTAATGCATTTAACGAGATCCTATAATATAGCTATCCTAAAGAGTAACTTAACTCTAAAATATACCTTTTAGTAGTAAGTAGGAAGGGGTTTCTATAGAATATTAGTTATAACTTTGTCCTTATAAGTGGTGCTTACTAGATATAGAGTTGGAGCTAGATAAAGATTAGGGCCAATAGCTAGAAGATTAGTGTAGTAAATAGCCGCTAGCGTTAACTATTTGTAGATCTTTTTAGAAGGGGGCGGAGTAGTAGTTAGAGAGATAGGAGCTACTTCTATATTTAAAGTAGAGGCCTAGCTTAGTATATTGTTCTTATTTAAAGGACCCTAGTAGGGCGTATCCTAGGGTCTTAGTATTAATATTTATGGCGTTAGGGTGCTTAGGCTGGGATAATAACTTAGTAGATATTTATAGGGTTATTATATTGTATTAAAAAGCGGACTTTGGTATTAGGCGTAGTATATTATTATACCATTTATTAATAACGTTTATATAGACGTTAAGGGCTCCTAGTAGGTCTATACCAATTAGGGAGGTTTTTAGTTTAGGGCTTAGAGATTTAATAAGGCTGTTAATTAGTATAGAGTTATTCTAGCCTATTTCCTTTACATAGCAATTAAATTTAGAGAAGTATGCTAGGAAACTTTTCTTTTTTTAAGTTATATGGTTTATCTTCCTTTAAGCAGTAGCTTAGCAGTTTAGGTTACTATATATAGCTTTAAAAAGTATAACTAGGCTTTATACTAAGTTTAGCTAAAGAGGTTTAATAAGATTAGCTATATCTCCTCCTAGTTAACTTAGGGCGTAGTAGAGTTGGTTAGCTTTAGTTAGGTAACGGTTAGCATTACTAGTTAGCTTATTCTTAAGCCGGCTTAAAAATAATTAAAGCTCTTATTATTTGCTAGTAAATACTAAAGAGTCTAGTAGTTTTTTAGATTATTATAATATAGTAGTCGGTTTTACTAGTGGGATGACTATTACTAGTTTAGGGCTTGCGTTCCGCGTATTGGCTTCTAGTAATAGTAATCGGTTTTAAAAGCTTAGTATAGGTGTCTTAAGGGTGCGGATTTCTTCTTAGAGGGCCTTAATTATTTTCTAGTGCTATGCTTTTTATTTGGCTTACTATTAAGCTATAGCAGCCTGGTTTTACTATATAAAGGCGTCTATAAAGGACTTTTATATATCTGCTAATTATTCCTAAAGTGCGGATATAATATTAGTGGCTATTATAGGGGCTTTAAGGTTATTCTATATTTTAAATAGGGCGGGGCAAAGTGTAGGTTTTTAAGGTTTTAATATAATATAGTATTATAGAGTGAGTATAAGTGATAATAATATATAGCGAGGTAGATATTATTAAGCTATATATATAAACTATATAATAAGGTTAAGATGTTGCGTAAGGAGAGAAGGTAAGGAAATGGGAAGAAAGGGTATATATTATTAGTTTGGTTGCTTAGTTAATATATATACGGAGTAGAATAGGATTTAAGTAGTGGTCCTAGTAGAACTTAGTAGGATTTAGTAAACTTAGCAGAATATAGTAGAATGTAGCAGATTGCCATTAGATTGCTATAGATTGCTAGTAGATTACTATTAGATTATTATCTTGCGATTAGTCTTTTCTTACTGCGTTAGTGGAAACAGGTGGAAATAGGTGGACATATATAAGGTATTATGGAGGTGTCCCATAATAATATAGGACTTTAGGTCTAGAATGCAGAAGGGGATACTAAACTAGCATTATCTATTAATAGCAATATATAGCTTTAAGATATGGGTAACCGGCTTACTAGCTTGGCTATTATAGCCTTTTACTTAAATAGGCTTCTCTAGTTAGATAGCATTTATATTTAAGAACTTAGCAACGTTATTTATATAAGCAGTATTTATAAAGGTAAAGCCGTTTACTCTAGTGTTAATAAGGGCAGTTATATTAACTCTATATCCATTTTAAGATACCATATATAGAACTATAAAGTATTTTCTACCTATTAGCTAACTTAAATTAATCTTTTTAAGATTAATAGGATATCCTAGGGGGGAGTTTTTCCCTAGGGTTCTTCTTTTCCTAACTTATTAGACATTTTTTCTTCCTCTATCTCCTTAATATTACCTATATCTTTTAGCTCTAGGTAGAATATAATAAAGTAATTATCCTTTCTATAATTGAAGCACGTAACGATAGCAGGGTTAATTAAGGTATTGTAATAAGTATTGGCTAAAGGTATAGTATATAGCGGATTAGGTAAGGCTTGTGAGTAGGTAGTTATAACCGCTTTTAGTATAAGGGCGGTTATAGTTTATCTTCTAACACTAGCTCCCGTTAGTATAGCGAATCCCTTAATCTAATAAGTTTTCTTAGACTTTTTATATATATACGCCTTATAAGCTAATCTAGAGGTTCTATACCGCATAGAGCTTAGTGTTAAAGCCTTAAGTTAGTGCGGTTGCTCGGCGGCAAGGGCTATTAACGCTTAGATATTGCGGTAAATAGTAGCGACATAGCCAGGAAGCCTATAATATTTAGTATAGTTAATTAAAAAGCTTTAATATTGTCGCCGTCTATTTGATTATTAAATTGCTAGTAAAATATCGTCCTAATATCGTCCTTATGCCGCCTAAAAAAAGTTGTATATCTTTAGCTTTAAAGCCTCTAAAGCCTCTAAAAGCACCTTAAGCCTAGGAGTCCTATTTACAATCCTTTTAAGCAATGCAGTATATATATAATAGCTTGTCGCAAGGAGCTACGTAGTAGGTAGTTTAGCTAATAGAGGATATTAAGGACAAATTAGGAGCCGTTTTTAAAGCCTATAGTAAGACTACTAAAAATAAGGTAGATAAGGTAGATAAGACTAAACTACCAGAGCTATTAGTTAAAGAAGTTATAAAAATAGCCGCTGTTCCTAAATTAGACCTTGAAGTTATTAACCTTCTAGATAAGTTAATATTCGCCGCTTAGCATATTAGTAAGCCTATTGGTAGTATTAACGCGGATATTAAATCTAATAACCTTCCTAATTAAAATAAGGATAGTAAGCGCTTTGCTTTCTATATAATGGCAGATTAAATTAGTATAGAGTCTGGTGGGTATAGATCTAAATAGGACCTACCAATTTAAATATTTCTACTATTCTTTAGTATTAGTATATTTAAGAAGCTTATAATTAATACACACCTATATATAGCCTCTTAAAATGCCAGTAGATATTACTAATTGGGGCAATATACAGGCAAACAATTATAGGTGTAGAAGGAGACCTCTACTAGCGAATTAATAATTTAGATAGGGCTTATTATCTATATAGGCATCTTTAAAGGAACTTAGGTATAAGATCTTTAGGCTATAAATCCTAAATATCCTAAATACTTAATTAGCTTATTTATGGGTTAAAAAAATAGGAGCAACTTAAGCACTTCTTTTATATCTTACTACCTCTACTAAAGGGCGTTAAACGTCACGTCTTTAAGAAAATTAAGCCATTAATAACTTCTTAGGTAAGGCGTTTAGAAAGTACGTTATACCTAGATCTATAGTTAGCTTTAATAAGATAATAGTAAGGTTTACTAGACAATCTATGGCTATAATTAAGTTGCCTAGTAAGCTAATACCTTAGGGCTTTAAGATAATAAGCCTTTATTAATATAAATATTACTATAGCTTTATGTTTACCTTACCTAGCTGCTTTTTTAGGCTTCCTTTCCAAATAGATTATTAAGATATTATTCTCTTAAATACCTCTAAGTGCGTCCTCTACCTTACACAATAGCTTCCTCTTTAGGCTTGTTAATTTTACCTATTTTTAGATAACTACTTTATAAATATTCTATTATTCCAAGTGCTTTAACAACTTAGAATTACTGTAGCTCGGATATTACAGTAGGAACAGGTCCCTATATACCTCTCCCCCTAGCTATATAATAGCTAAATACTTAAAGAAAAATCCTCTATCCCTCTTACAGTTCTTCTCTAATGCCAATTCTTTAAATATTCTGTTTTCTTAAGAGTTTTAGGATCTATCTGTATTCTCTCCCATAATACCATACAACGTCCTTCTAAAAAGACTCTTTTTGGATTATCGCTTATTGCTAAAATTAAGAGAATTTTAATTGCTATAAGTAAGAGCTGTGGCTAGTGCTTTTGTTACTGTTCTTAAGACTACTATTAAAGCGCAGTTGTTAAAATCTTATACGGCATCTTAGAGATAAAGTCCTTATACTCATCCTAACTTTTTGGTTAAAATATTATAGTATTAATATCCTTAGCAATCTTATTAAACTTATTAAGGTCTTAAGCTAGAGCTAGCTTTTTGTATAACGACATACTTCTAGGCATAGAACTCCTATTCTGATATTTTTCCTAAAGCTCTTTAACGCTGTTAAGTGTAGGCTTACGCCACTCCTTCTTTCAACCCTACTTAATATATCTTATATAACAGGCTAGATAAAGAATAAGCGTAGTAGTGTAAAGGGGCGAGTTATCTATTTTATAGTAATACCTATTAAAGGTATTCTAAGCATTTTTAATGCGTTTGGAGAACTCCTTATTAGATATATACTCTCTCTAATTATATAATATTAGCTAGATTAGAAAATAGAGAGAGGAAATAAACTAACCTAGGATTTATTAAGGTGCTTAATTATAACGTCTATTATAAAGAGTATATTCTTAAGCATTGCTTTATGTCCCTAGCATTTTAGGGTTACCTAGTAAAATATTTAAAGAAAACTTTTTATTATATAAAGCGCCTGCCAGTCCTTTAGACTAAGATAGTCCTTTTTAAGTATATTAAGGTTACGCTTAGTATACATATTAACAGCAGACTCTTTCTAGATTGCTACACTAAGTATAAAATACCAGCTATTCCGTCTTGTACAATTATTAAGCAGAATTCTTCTCCCTATAAGACTTTTAAACTCCCTTATACAACCAGCTAAGCTATAGGTATGTATAGTAATGTTATAAAGCTTTTTAAGTGCGCTAAGTTTCTAAAACATATTGCCCTTCTTTTTCTCCTTATTTAGATCTAAATCTTTTCCTTTTTTTTTATATAACTTAATATCATTAAAACTAACTAAGTTTTTAAAGAGGAAAGCCTATATAGTAAGGTTTAGAATATAACCCTAACAGCGGATCCGTTGGTAGGTAGGATTCTATTTAATTCCCTCTTTTTAGAGAAGCCAGTCGCTTATTATATAACAGAGCTTATTATCTACAGTATAGTTATTAGATATAACAGCACTAAGCTTTTATATAATCCCGTAGTCTTTAAGCACTAGAAGAAGAGTATTCTATTACTTATCCCTACTATAAGAGGCTACTATGTAAAGGCCAAGGAGAGCGTTTATAAGCTTTTTCTAGCTATTAATAAAATAGCCATAAATTACAAGGAGAAGGTAATTATTTAGAGAGGTCTAGATATTAACAGAGAGATAAATACTTGTTAGTGTAAACTATAGCCTCTTTTATACAATATCCTTTTACAATAGCTATAAGTTATAGATCTTTTTACTAACTGCTAAATAGGTAGTAGTTATATAGCCATCTACTTTAGGATTAATTAACTGTAGAAGAACGTGGAACTCTAGCCACTTAACCATCCAAAATAGTAGGTTTTGTACGACGATTAATGTAATAAGGGCCTTATTAATAACTTTCTTATTTAGGACCACTTAAAGTACTTCTAAATCTAGCTCTTCTGTCTTATTTTAAGATAACGCTTTAAGATAAAGATCTTTTAATTAATCCCGTATTACTTCTTTTGTATAACTAGTTTTAGGCTTAACTATAATGCCATACTTTAACGCTAAGTAGTTTTAGAAGTTAGAGGTTAACTATACAGTGTATAACTCTATATAGTGTTTACAATAAAATAAAAGATAGGCGTTTTTATTTTATATAGGCTTATTACTACCTAGTAGATGGGTATGCTCCTATATTAAAAGAGCTAAGCAACCTCTTATATTTTTTAATTTAGAGATGTTAATAGAGTTAAGAGCTTCTGATTCCACTTCTAAAGCCATATTTATACAATAATAAGAAAGAAGAAGGTGACTAAAAATTTATTTAGGGTATGCCAAGACTTATTGCGATAAGGTTTATCCAAAACCACCCTATAGCTATATGCCCTACGCCAACCTAACAACGACTATACTACTACGCCTACAGTCTAACCAACAGAATGATTATGCTAATATACCTATAATCTACCAACTAACTAATAGACCGAGCTCTATATTTAACCACTATTACCACCCAACGCTTACACCGTACTGCTATTACAATAGACCTCCACTACTCTACCTACAGCCAATTAACCCTCACTGCTTTATTAGTAGCTAACTACCCTTGCCACTCTACCCACAGCTAATTAATAACTTGCTGCTCTGCCTACAGCCAACCAACTTCTACTACCCCGCTTGTAGTAACAACTATATACAAGGTAGAGCTTTGCCCCTTATACAACCCTACCACTTACACCATACTACTACCCTAAATAGATAACAGCTGTGCCAATACGCCTATAGCCTAATTAACCGACTAATAATAGCGCCAATATGCCTACTATCTACCATCTAACGCTAGTACCGTACTGCCACCCAACCTCTTACAGTTAAACCAATACCTTGCTGCCCTACTATAGCATTATAATTAACTTCTACTGCTCTGCCTGCAGTACTATAACCAATATATACTGCTCTGCCTATAGCTAAACAAACAGACCCTTACTGCTCTGCCTACAGCTAATCCTAATTTAACCATTACTGCTCTACCTATAGCACTATAACTAACTTCTACTACCCTACTTATAGTAACAAATATATACAAGGAAGGCTTTACTCCTTAAAATATGCCCTACTACTAGCACTATACTGCTACCTAACCTAACAAGACATTGCGCCAATACACCTGCGATATTAATTACTGTTGTGCTGATAAGCCTACAACCCAAACACAACTAGGTAGAGCTTTGCTCCCTAAAATACAACCACCGCTATTGGTATTGTACTGCTACCCAACCTCTACTGCTCTGCCTGCAGCCAATTAACCTTTACTGCTCCACCTACAGCTAAACACAATACCTCGCTACGTTACTGTAGCCAACCAACACCTACTACTCTGCCTATAGCACCATAACTAACTTCTACTGCTCTACCTGTAGTAACAACTATATATAAGGAGAGCTTTGCTCCTTAGAATACGACCCCACCACTAGCACCATACTGCTACCTAAATCTAACAAGTCTTGCGCTAATACGCCTACGACCTAAATACAATTTAAATGCAACCCAATAGTAATTCAAACGTGATCTACTAATAAGATTCCGTGCTAATTTACTTACAGAATATAACCCTACTACTGGCATTATACTACCACCCAAACAACCCCATTACTGGTACTATACTGCTACTAAACATATAAGAGCTCTTGCTAATATGCATTAAGCTATAACTTCCTAACCCTCCACCTTATTAAAACTTTTTCACCTACCTTTTTATAAGAGGGGGAGTAGGGGGGCTCTTTTTTTATGGCTTAGGGCGCGCTATTTATCTTATAAATCAGACGCTCCGCAGAAGATTTGTTCCGTGACATAGGATAACGCATAGACCCTCTAAAACGCCTGCAAACTCCTAAGCCAATTAGAATAGCGCCCTAACTCCTACTAACTCCTACTAACTCCTAGACCAATTAGAACAGCGCACTAATTTCAGCCCCCTACGCACCCCTATCACCTAACAAAATCTTCTGCGGAGCGTCTAAGAGCTTATAGGCGTCGCTTTGGTAAGATTTAAATGTTTTAGATCGCATATTTTAACTTTAACTAGCTCTACCAAGGCCCCACTAACAGTTATTAATGCTTTATTCGATGCATTTCAATCTTAAGGTAATAGTCTTTAATTCTATACATATAAAAGCTAATTATAACGCAGTTAAAGGTATGAGATATATCGTGCAAAACCTTAACCATATTTAAGAATTAAATATTTACACTACTTATAAACTGTTCCTCCAACTACTATCTACACCACAACTATATTACGTCTACTTTTGTTATTAGCCAAGTCCTATAACCTCCTTTAAACTCCTGCGAACTTCTACAAACTCCTAGGCCAATTAGATCGCTTGTATACAGGACCCTAGAGCGTGTCTGGCGTTGCTCCTCTATACACACCACCTGTTACCAATTAGAGCACAGCCAATTTGTATTCTTTTTAACTTCTATAAACTCCCGCGAACTCCTGCGAACTCCTGCAAACTCCTAGGCCAATTAGATGCCTAAACAAAATCGCGATCGTAGGAAGAAATGGTATAAGGGTTAGCGGAAGACGGGGGCGGCCGGGGCAGAAATTCGTCTACGCCTAACACTACAACTAGGTTGTATTACAGCAATCAGTTTAATGGACCTAGAAGAATTGCCATCTATTATTGAGGAAGCTTGGCGTAAGGAAAATGTTCTATTGCAGATAACCGTTCTAAAAGCATATCTTAAACGAATACTCCGGCATATAAACCCAGGAGGCCGCCCTTAAACCCCTCATTTTAAATAGATACGCACCTTAAGGCGTCTAATATTTGGTTTTGGTGATATACTTCTTATTACACGCACGGGTTTTAGAAAAAGTCTTATTTTTTATACTTTTTTAATCTTAACGGGCAAGATCACTATCTAGATAGTCCTACTAAGCAAGCTTGGTGATGAACAGTTAGATAATATCCGGAAGCTTAATGATTCTAATCCGTGTCTTATTACTGCCAAGAGTAGGAGCCTAGACAGGGCCCTAATTAAAAAAATAAAGGATAGTGTGTATATACACATACTTCTTGGTCCTAAGTAGGCCTTGTTAAAGTCTTTCTAGGATGCGTTAAAGAGCCCAGAACTATAGGCTAGGATTGGACTTATTATAATTAATAAGTGTTATTTAGTAAAGTAATAGAAATCGTTCTGACCGACATTTACAATGTTAGGTAAGCTACAGACAATACTTCGTTAGGATATAGTTTGGTTTGGTTATTCTGCTATACTTAATAAGGAGGCAGAATAACTAGTTCTTAGTAACGCTGGTTTTCGCTCTATAGGTAACCGTATATACCAGACTAAGGTTATTAGGACTTCTATAGATCGCCCTAATGTCTTAATCTGTGTACTACCGCTTGGTAAAGGTAAGGTGGATTTATAGGACGCACTATACTTCCTATTAGACACGTGTATAAATTTAAATACCATAGTCCCGGAGCAAATACTAAAGACGATTGTCTTTATAGACGGTTGTTGGTCCGTCTAGGAAGCAGCGGTATACTTCCAAAGAGCACTCCTTGTAAAGACTTTAACCTTTACACCTAACAAACAGTATACTACTAATGCTAATAGTAAAGCCTATTGCGTTACCAATATGGTCTAGGTGTATACTGCATATATTCAAGAGTATAATCGTACTACTTAATATAAAGAGTTTAAGAAATCCTCATTATCTATAAGGATTATAGTGGCAACAACCTCTCTTGGTATGGGTATTAATGTCCTAGATATTAAACTAATAGCGCTTTAGAAGTTTCTAATTATAAAGAGTTTTATAGATTATTAGCAGCGTCTTAGTCGCGGTAGACGGGGCTACGGTTAAACTAGTAAAGGTTACATATTTCTGCTATATTAGGCCTTTAACACGGAAGGTATTAATAGACTAGAAATTAAATAGCCATAGTTATAACCAGACGCACCTTAGAAGACTACTCGCAGGCTATATCGGAATTAACTACTAGCTAATTAAGCAATAGTACATAGTTAACTAGCCAACGGCTATACGCCCAATAATATAAGTGACACGGAAAGTATTTCCTCTTAGATATTAGCTTTAAACCAGGCTCCTACTCCTATTAATAAAGCTACAATAACTAGATTTTGGAGCAAGGCAGAGATATCTTATCACGCTAGGCTATTAGCTATATGGATAGAAATGATTAATAGTATATGCTATTAAAAGGCCTTTCTAACTTACCTTAGTAAGGATAAGTTACTACTACAAGTTTAGGTTACCCGCGTACCGCCAGATTAATATTATAGTCGTTATAATCCGGCACTGCTTCTAACTCTTACTTAGGCTCCGGATATCCTATAACCAATTACTAAGCCAAGAAATGGTACGCGAGCTTACCTTGCCCTAACTCTTATTAATAAATAGGCAACTACGCGGGTAGAAGCATTATATAGCAGTATATACAGGCGCATCCCTATGCCGCCATCTGCGTATATAGATACAATATGCCGCTGGCAGCTTATATATACGTATAAACTGGGACCAGACTTTTAGGACACGCTAACCTTTAATTATCTCTATGCTAAAGCTCCTCTACTTTAGACATAGCCTTATAGAGAGGAATCTGGGCAACTATTAGTAGAGCAACTTCAGTACTTTATTAAAAAGGTTGACGATTTATATACTAAGATAAAGGATATAAGACATATAAGAAAGCAATAACAGCAGCTATAGAAGCTATAAGGCCAGCAGAGTTAGGAATCTCGTACCAGTGTATCTAATTACGCCGCAACCATTCGTAAAAGGGACAACACTCTTGCTACACAGGTTGCAAGACAAGAGGTGTTAAGGGCTGCACAGTTATATATAATTAAGACGGCCAGAGCAAATAAGCGTACGTTATCAAATATAGCGAGAGTTAGTACACCGCCGTTAACCTTATAACTAGAAGAATGGGTTAACGGAGTTATTAGTATACTAGTATCGCCATTACTAACCTTACCTATCCCACCTAATGGTATACTAGAAGGTATTTAGCCTGCTATAAAACAGCTTAAACAAGCTTACACTCTAAGAGTAAACGTCGCTAGGAATAGCCCTAATAGCAGCCGGTTAAATATCCAGCAGCTAGTTATTAATGCATTAAATATATAGAAAAGCGCTACTCCTAGTTAAAAAAGATAAAGGCAGAGGCGTAAAAGTACAGAGCCTACTACCCTATTAATACGTTGGTTGCCGTTAGCAGAGAGAGATTTAAATGCTAATAAAATACTAACCTTTGCACCTATTTTAAAGAGAGGGCGTGTAAGGCAAGCAACTCTAAAGGGTATAGAGAACTTTCGTATTAATATATAGAATATGTTTAATTGGCCTAGGAGTTTACAGGAGTTTATAGGAGATAGTACGTTGTTTTTATTGGCCCAGGAGTTTGCAGGAGTTTATAGGAGATAGTACATTGTTTTTATTAGCCTAGGAGTTTATAGTGGTTCAGAAAATTAAGAATATTAAAGTAAATATAAATTAAAATTCTAATTTTATTTAATAATATCTTTAACCACTTTAAAATTGTTCTTTGCACTTATACCTATTAACCGTCTCCCATTAAAGCTTTTAAAATATCTCCTCCTACTCTCTAGGTGCGTGCGCACCCCCCCAACGTCCTCCTTAATAAGGAGAGAATACTGCGGGCTGCGGCCCTCCTTTATTATCACCAGCTTTGGTCTAGCAGAATTTAGGTTAAGACGTGGTTAGTATTAGAACTCTAACTATTAACTATAAGATATAACTAACTGGTTTTAATAGGCGCCCTTACCCTTGCCCTCGCCGCCGCCCTCCCCTCCTAATAGCAGCAGTAGTAGTAACAGCAACAGCAGCACTACCGCCAGCGCTGCCGCCGCCGCCGCCCGCCGCCGCCGCCACCGCTGACGACGACGACGACGACAACGATAAGGATAAATAGTTTAGCGGTAGGGAGTTAGGAGAGAAGCCATAAGTATTAATAACTGCATAGTATATACTTAGCTTATATATATTTATAGACTATTACTACTATTACTATTACCGGCCCCAGCTCCCGCTCCTGCTCCTGCTCCTGCCCTAGCCCTCCCCCTATTACTAGCCCTCCCGCCGCCGGCCCTTACTGCCGCCGGGTTTGCCCTTGCCTAACGCGCTAACCCCGTCCGCCTACCGTGGGCTTGGGCCCCCTACAGTAAGGCAACTGCTGTATACGCCCCCACTGCCCAAGGCAAATGGTGGTTGTAGTTAGCAGTGGGGTTGGCGGCCATAGGGCCAAATAAGTAGAGAGACTGGGGCTATATCGGCCGGATAATGGAGACGGAATTAGGGGTGGAGTTAGTAGGTAGTAAGCAATACACTACCTGCCAAGCCTTAGGTGAGGAGTATTGGGTATACTCTAAAAAGGGTGTATAGTAGATAAGCAGGCCTAGGGACACCTACGCTTGCTACTAAGTGGCGGCCTGTTCTGGCAGGTGTAGCCTCTTAAAGCGTAAGTGTAAGGACCCTAAGGATCCCTTACCCCCACCTCCTAGGCTAAGGTCTTTAGCGGCATATAAGCCATCTAGTAGTCCACCACCAGGTCCTAGCAGCAGTGGCATTATAGTATAAAGGGGAAAAGGGGGTTGGCGTTACTTTCTAGCACTCCAGTGCGCTAAAGTGGCGGCTTTTATAGCATATTCTTTATAGGTAAGCCTTAATCTGGCTATATTAATCTAAGGGGTAAAACCCAGATAACGATGCTGTCCGGTATAGGCTGAACCGTAAGGCATCCTTTATAGGCAAGCTTTAATCCAGCTATATTAATCCGAGGGGTAATTCTAGACAACGGCACTATCTAATACGGGCCTAACTACAAGGCGTTATAGAAGCCCCAGAGTTATCCAGTGGGTAGTATAGGTAGATAGTAATTAAATATAGTTGCTAGGTTCTGTTGTTGCCTTATATATAAAAGTTCGTGTAAAAGTTTATATAAAAGGTCGTGTAAAAGGTTATGCAAAAGGTTATATAAAAGGTCGTGCATAGGTTCGTGCATAAGTTTGTATAGATTAGTTAGCCTAGTTAAACAGAAACATAGGCATCTAATTGGCCCAGGAGTTCGTAGGAGTTCGCAGAAGTTTAAGAATTAGAGGCAGTTATTACAGGTATGCTAGTTTAGAGCATTAATAAATATAGGTATTTAATTGGTCTAGGAGTTTATAGAAGTTTACAGGAGTTTATAGGAGTTTATAGGAGTCTAGAGATTAGTCAGCTACTCTAATTTCTATAAGGTCAATTGTGTTAATTATTATAAGGTTAATTATTAGATTAATAACCCTATTTAACCCCTCCCCAACCTAGTCAGTATAATCTTCTATATTAGCAAATCTATTAAGATTATCTAGGGTATTAGAAGGGTATGACCCCCTAAGCGTATCTAATTATTAGATATGCTGCTAGTTAAACTAATTAACTTTGTCCACTAGCACCTTAATGCCTTCTTATAAGATGTTGTGAGAATTAAAAAACTTCCTACTAGCCAATTGTTTAGCACTCCGCGGTTCAGCTAGATCTGAAGTAAAAAGGGTATAAGCGAGTAAAAATATATCTAGTAGTATAGTAGCAGTAGTGTGAGTCCTAGGCATATGCTCGCCAAATATAGCCTCTACTCTTTTACGTAACGCCCTAACCCAAGTATTAGATAGATATACTTGGTTAAATATAATATCTATATTATAGGTTAAGTTCTTATAACACTTTATCTTAATCTTATAGCTACCGTTAAGATGCTTAAGCCCAAGGTTAATTACTTTACATATAGTAACCCTACTAAGCCAGTTAACAAGCCTAGAAGATAGTATTGCATACTATAATTTAGGAGTGTTTACTAAGGAGAGATTCCATTAATAGAATAATATCTTACGGCTATAGTTAAGCTAGGACGCGCCAAAAAAGTAGATAATAAGAGGGTTAATAAAGTGCCTTAGTATGCCTATATTAGCATGTTTAACAGTATACTAAATAGTTAGAAATAGTTTAACCTCCTAAAGCATATAACATATTATCTGGAATTTAATATCGTTATATAGTTGCTTATTAGAGCTATTGCCATTCCACACATCTAATGTAAAGGCGGCTAGACGGATGTCTTTAATAAGTTCTAAAAATTAATCTGGTATAAGAGAACTAATAGCGTTAGTAATGTAGTCTATTCGCTTAAAGAAGTCTCTACTAGAGGCAATAAGGTAGCCCTTACATCACATTACCGTATAGAATAATGTAACTACGCGTGCTATAAAGCCCTGCGCAACAATTGGTTCTATTAGGTAATATTTAGCGTTCTCCTAACTACACTAACTGCGACCCCACATAGTAGTATTAGCTTATAAGCAATAATAAGCCTCCTCTTTAGAAACAATAGGTGCCTAATATATACAGATAATAGTATTTAGTAAGTTTATCTGGATATAGAACTATACAGGTATACTAAGAAGCCAATCCCATTGGTTATATAGTTGGCGAGCCTAGGTTTGCTCATTTTTAATAGCCCTAATACAGATTGCCGTAAGTTAGTCTCTATAGATAAGCCAGAGTTAATTATAGAAATCGTTACGGACAGCTCTAGCTTTAATAGGGTCTTCTAGTGCATATAGACCAAGCTGGTCTAGAAATATACTTTTATGGTCGCTATATATACCTTTAATAGTACCCTTGTCCTTAAATATAGCGCCAAATTGCCAGAACGTAGTCTTATTTATAGGAAGACAATGCATACTCGGCATTTTAGGATAGCGATTACTATCTCTAAATACAGTATTAACGCCATCTATATAAATTCTCTTAAGTGCATCTAATATAAGGCTTTGTGTAATATTTACCCTAATCCTATTGTCTTTACCAGATATACTAGGGGCATTTAGTATATCTTTAAGCCTAAGTAGTATTCTTGGATTGTGCATGCCTTGACGTAAACCCAAAGGTGGTAGCTTAGGGCAAAGAATAATAGCTGCCGTCGTTATTGCCCGTATAGTAGCTGTATGGCCCATAACCTCGTCACGTTTTTTGTCCTTAAAATTGATGTTGTCGTAGACAATTACTGCCTGCTCACTAAACGCTTGACGCTGGAGCTGTCTCTAAGGAAGTTAGCTAATTGGCCTAGGAGTTTACAGGAGTTTACAGGAGTTGGGTACTGTACCTCTGCCTCCTCAGCGACTTTAACCATTAACCAACTAGCCTAATAATAACCGTGACATATTCCAAGCCCTAATAGAGTCTTAATTACCCGCCGCTTTACACCAGAGCCTATTAAATAGATATCCAGTATTAAAGAGAGAAAGCTAGATCGCTTTTTGGCCCGAGAATAATATACTATGCTAGTAATAGCAAACAATCGCCTAGATAACGTATTAGACTAAGGTATAGCGTTGTAACTAGCTCAGTAGGCGCGCTGATTGCTTATAAGTTTTAAAAGAATAGTGTACCATATTAAAGCAACCTCCTGGATAGTTCTAAAGGCTAGCTTAAAGTCTAGTGTCTCTAGGTCTATAGTATGATTAAATTAACTAAAGTAGGGCTAATAGATAAGATTATTAAGCTCTACAGCAAAAGAATCTTCTAGAGAAGGACGCTAGCAGATATCCCTTATGCGTAGATCGTCCATAGCACGCATTAGTACACGCTGTCGCTATTATAGTTGGGCATATTGGAGGTGCTGAATTATAACTGCCTTGTCCTTTTCTACCCCAGCCTAAGTAAGTATAAAGGTTCGAAAACTTCATTGAACGCGGCGGAGTATATTAGCCACCTATTATAGCTTAAATTGCGTAGACTGCCGTTCCCTAGAGCTCATATTGTATTGACTATAAGTAGGAGAAGGTTCGTTAGAGGAAGGCTAAAGAGTCTTAATAGCGTTGCTATCAAGCTTATTATCAAGGTAGTCTATATCGCTGTTAGAATATTTATCTGGGTATACGTTAAGGTGTCCGTTAGGAGGTAAAAGAGGGCTAAGAGGGGCGCTGGATAAAGGACTTCGCGAATTGTTAGGTGGGGGCACATGTATTGGGCCAGCGACGTCCATTGTTTCTTAATTAGATAGAGTAAGTAAATAGCTTTTAATTAATTCTAATTACAAATGTTTTGGAGTTAATTTGGGGTACAAGATATAGCGTTATAATAGAAGAGTTGTCGCCTAATAAGAAACATTAAGTTCTTATACAAAGGGCACCCATAAGCTCTTAGACCCTCGGGGAGAAATTCCTTTTAGTGTGATCTAATTGGTCCAGGAGTTTGCAGGAGTCTACAGGACTAGGGTAAGGTGATCTTATTGGCTTAGGAGTTTACAGGACTCCACAAGCGCAGTACTAGCCCTTAGCGCCGCGCCGTGGCGCAATTTCTTCCCGGGGGTCTGATTTATGAGATAACGCGCTATAACAAAAGGGGGGATAGAGAGCTAGGAGGTACTGAAGTTCTAAAGAAAGAATAATGGCCAATAGAGAGCTCCTAGCAATATACCTCTTATAGCTACAGAAGCTGCAGGACGGCTGCCTGCCCTATATTAACTAGTATAGCAATATACCTCTCGCAGCTGTAGGAGCTATAGGACTGCTGCAAGTCCTATATTAACCAGCATCGCGATTAAGCGCTAGATGCTAGATTTTTTTCTTTTCTTTCTCTTCTTTCTCTTCTATAAGGGGACAAAGCCTAAGGGCAGGCTTTTTTGGAAGGGGGGGGGGGGTGATGTGACGGTGCTAGGGCACCGTCCCCTGTAGCTAGCTTGGCGTAATATCCAGAGTTCGCCTATACTATGTATATTACCCCCTAGAGCCTCCTTTTCTCTTCTTCTTCTCCTTAGCTTAGTATTCTTATATAGTAGCAATCTACAAGCTTTGGTTTAGAAGCATTTATATAAGCCCGTTACACTATTAACTATAATAACTAAATAGGCGGTATTAATATTTATAATTAGCTTTAAAGCTACTATACTACCTAAATTACTATTATGCGTACCTAGCTGCCCTTATTCTTCTAGGCGCTTAATACAGCTATAATTAACGCCTATATTATTAGTAAGAAGATCTTTTAGATATTAAGGAAGTCCTTCTAAACCTACCGCCATTTTTATATATAATTGGTATAGAACCTTATTATTATAGGCAGTTGGCAAATAGGCCTAAATAAGTATAATACTAAGCGTTTTTTTTATTAGAGCTTACTAAAATATGGGCAATATTAACCTGGTATTAGGCCTAGTTATAGAAATATTAGAACAAATTAAAGAACCACCTATATTACCGTTAAAACCCTACTACCTATAATTTAATAGTGTAAGACGTAAACTTACTGTTTTATTAAAAGCTTTATAAGAAAGTAAGGCTATAAGGGCCCACTAAGGTGCTAAATATATAGATAGAAGGAGGTAAAGAAGCTTATAGTAAAGATTAGGTAAATAGTATATAAATATAAAGTCTGCAGGCTTTCTCTATACCTTTAGTACTTTAATAACTTTTATTTAGTAGGCGATAACTAGGTAACTATTTTTAGACCTCTACTTTCTTATATCTCTAATATTAAGACTCTAAAGCTAATTAAGCCTTTACTATAGCCTCCTTCTTAGCCTCCTTTAAGCCCTCCTCTACTACCTTTAATTAATCCTCTATATTAAATAACTGCTAGTTAAACCGTTTAATTACTTATAGCACTTAGTACACCTTGTTTAATATATATAGTATGTCCTCCCTTATAACCTTAAGCTGGTCCTTTACTAGCTTATTCTTATTAAGGTTAACGCGTATAAAGCGGATAGGTGGTAATAATTTAGGGAAGGACTCTAGTGGAGGATTTTCCTATATAGTTAGCAGCTGGTTAATGGAGGAAGGGCAGAAACCTACATTTATAACGTTATATATTACAACTTTTTGCCCAACTTCCTCAAAGAAAAATATATATATAGGTGTTTTTAGTGGTGGCCTTCTGTAGCATTTTATTAGTATTATAATGTTAACGCGTTTTAGTAAGGCTTGCTAATAAAATTACGTTAGCTAGGGTGCCTATAGCATGCTAACCCAGGCAGGAGCGCCGTAAGCGCCCAATACGAAAAGTCTCTTTTACTAGACGAAGGGATAGATTCTAGTTGCTATAGGACCGCTTTAGTTAGTTAGAACAAGTATTAATTTATCTTAGTTCTAAGTCTAGTAATAAATATTAGGCTATAAGTCTTTAGTAGGTTAGTAGGTCGTCTAAGGCTACCGCGATCTTCTCTTATAGTTAGACTGTTAGCTTATTATATAGGTCTAAATAGTAGTTTTCAGGGAGAACCTAGCCTTTGCTTACTAGGTATAAGAATTAAGTCTAAAACTTAGTAAAGGGTTAGTTTAATTTTATTATTAGACAATTATAGTTATAATAGGCGTCTTGTACTTTATTTGGGTTAATATAGATAATAGCTAGATGTTATATTATCTCATTAGCAGATATAAACTAAATAGGTAACTTATCTTTAAACTTGGCCTAGAGGTGTCGCTAGGCGGCCCTAATGGTTTAACTAAAGAGGTAAAGCATTTTAGCTTCTTTAGAGGGGAAATGGTTATAGTTAATATAAAGCTTTTCCTTGTATCTAGATTCTCCAGTTTTTAAAGGTTGGGTCTATGCCGTTTAATAATAGTAGGGGTTAGGAAGCTTAACGGACTTTAATTACTTTATTATTATATCCATACTCTCTAGTGTATTATATTTAGTTAAGTAAATAGGTTAACTAAGGCTTTATAAAGGGGAGGCTGGGCCATTTTATAAGGCAGTAAGGCTTTTTAGGATCTCCTTTAGAGTCTCTTATATGCTTTAGACTTAAAGACAATTAACCTTCTAATTGGCTATAAGGGCACAAATATGCTCGCGTATATCCATAACGTTATTATTATCTTTAATTTCTGATCCTAATTAGATCTTGTGTTCCTCTTAGGTAAAGGCAGGTCTTTTAGATAAGCTTACTTTAGGTGCTATTATTAGCTTCCTAAGGTATATTAGAATTATACGATTTGGGGTTCTTTTAGGGTTGTAGGTTAAGTATAGTCTGTTCTATAAAAGTAGGATATTATTAAGGCCTTCCCAGACATAGTAGTATAAGTTTTATAGTGTTTAAGTATAACGCGTTAACGCGTTATTGTAGATAGGGGTCTTTTTTTAGGGTGTGTCACGGGATACCTCCGTAACACCTTACACACGTCCACCTGTTTCCACCGACGCAGTAAGAAGAGACTGACCGCGAGACGGCAATCTACGGCAATTTGCCGCATTCTGCCATATTCTGCCAAAGTCCACCAAATTCTGCCAAAGTCCACTAAATTCTGCCAAAGTCCACCAATCCTGCCAAGTTCTGCCAGGACCGTTCCTTAAATCCTATTCTGCTCTATATATATATTAACCAAGCAACTAAACTAATAATATATACCCTTTCTTCCCATTTCCTTACCTTCTCTTCTTACGCAACGTCTTAACTTTATTATATAGTTTATATATGTAGCTTAATAATATCTACTTTGCTATATATTATTGTCGCTTATACTTACTCCGTAACGCTATATTACATTAAACTATATACTCCATCCTGCCCTAACCAATATGCAGAATAACCCAGAATAGGGTGGTTTTGGATAAACCTTATCGCGATAAGGATATCCATTCCGTCTTATCGCAATAAGTCTTGGCATACCCTAAATAAATTTTCAGTTGCCTTTTTCTTCCTTATTATTATATAAATATGGCTTTAGAAGTGGAATTAGAAGCTCTTAACTCTATTAACACCTCTAAATTAAAAAATATAAGAGGTCGCTTAGCTTTTTTAATATGGGAGCATACCTATCCACTAGGCAGTAATAAGCCCATATAAAATAAAAACACCTATTTTTTATTCTATTATAAACACTGTATAGAGTTATATACTGCATAGTTAACCTCTAACTTCTAAAACCACTTGGCGTTAAAGCATGGCATTATGGTTAAGCCTAAAACTAGTTATATAAAAGAAGTAATATAGGATTAATTAAAAGATCTTTACCTTAAAGCGTTATCTCAAAATAAGATAAAAGAGCTAGATTTAGAAGTACTTTAAGCGGTCCTAAATAAGGAAGTTATTAATAAGGCCTTTGTTATATTAATTATTATACAAAACCTACTATTTCGGATAGTTAAGTGGCCGGAGTTCTACGTTCTTCTACAGTTAATTAATCCTAAAGTAGATAGCCATATAACTACTACCTATTTAGCAGTTAGTAAAAAGATCTATAACTTATAGCTATTATAAAAGGACATTGTATAAAAGAGACTATAGTCTATACTAATAAGTATTCATCTCTCCGTTAATATCTGGACCTTTTTAAATAATCATCTTCTCCTCGCAATTTGTGGCCATTTTATTAATAGCTAGGAAAAGCTTATAAATACTCTCTTTGGCCTTTATATAGTAGCCTCTTATAGTAGGGATAAGTAATAGAATACTCTCCTTTTAGTGCTTAAAGACTATAGGATTACATAAAAGCTTAGTGCTATTATATTTAATAACTATACTGTAAATAATAAGCTCTATTATATAATAAGTGTAAGGTAGTAGAGCACCACAGGTGACTTGCAGGCGCCCCGCATGCGAGTCCCAAAAGGCGGGGAGATGGATCACGGGGTTTTCTCATTTTCTCAAATAGAGTTTTCTCCCCACATGTAAATAAGGAGTAGTCCGCGTGGGCCCAATAGGGATCCGAATCGGACGTTAAGCAATGAATAATTATTATATAATAAGTAATTAGCTTCTCTAGGAAGAGGGAATTAAATGGAATTCTACCTACCAACAGATTTGCTGTTAGGGTTATATTCTAAACCTTGCTATATAGGCTTTCCTCTTTAAAAACTTAGTCTTAATAATATTAAGTTATATAAAGAAAAAGAAAAAGATTTAGATCTAAATAAGGAGAAAGAGAAGGGCGATATATTTTGGAAACTTGGCGCACTTGGAAAGCTTTATAATATTACTGTATATACCTATAGCTTAGCTGGTTGTATAAGGGAGTTTAAAAGTCTTATAGGGAGAAGAATTCCGCTTAATAATTGTACAAGATAGAATAGCTAGTATTTTATGCTTAGCGTAGCAATCTAGAAAGAGTCTGCTATTAATACGTATACTAAGTGTAACCTTAATACACTTAAAAAGGACTATCTTAGTCCGAAGGACTGGTAGGCGCTTTATATAATAAAAAGTTTTCTTTAAATATTTTACTAGGCAACCCTAAAATGCTAGGGACATAAAGCAACGCTTAAGAATATACTCTTTATAATAGACGTTATAATTAAGCACCTTAATAAATCCTAGGTTAGTTTATTTTCTCTTTCTATTTTCTAATCTAGCTAATGTTATATAATTAGAGAGAGTATATATCTAATAAGGAGTTCTTTAAATATATTAAAAATGCTTGGAATACCTTTAATAGGTATTACTATAAAATAAATAACTCGCCCCTTTACGCTGCTGTGCTTATTCTTTATTTAGCCTATTATATAAGATATATTAAACAGGTTTAGAAGAAGGATTGGCGTAAACCTATACTTAGCAGCGTTAAAGAGCTTTAGGAAAAATATTGGAATAGGAGTTCTACGCCTAGAAGTATATTATTATATAAAAAGCTAGCTCCAGCTTAAGACCTTAATAAGTTTAATAAGATTGCTAGGGATCTTAATAGTATAATATTTCAACCAAAAAGTTAGGATGAGTATGAGGACTTTATCTCTAAGACGCCGTATAAGATTTTAACAACTGCGCTTTAATAGTGGTCTTAAGAATAGTAACAAAAGCGCTAGCTATGGCTCTCACTTATAGCAATTAAAATTCTCTTAATTCTAGTAATAAGTAATAATCCAGAAAGAGTCTTTTTAGAAGGATGTTGTATAGTATTATAGGAGAAAATGCAGATAGATCCTAAAACTTTTAAGAAAACAAAACGTTTAAAGAATTGGCATTAGAGAAGAACTATAAGAGGGATAGAGGATTTTTCTTTAAGTATTTAGCTATTATATAGCTAGGGGGAGAGGTATATAGGGACCTGTTCCTACTGTAATATCCGCAATATCCGCAATATCCGCAATATTCGCAATATCTGCAATATCCGCAATATCTATAATATCTGCAATATCTGCAATATCTACCAAATTCTGCCAAATTCTACAAGTCCACTAAATTCTGCTAAATTCCACTTGGTTGGGGTAAAAAAGCCCCATATAGGGCACTTTATCTTTATCGATTGTGATATTATATACATTTTCTATTGGATAAAGGATATTTTATGCTCGCTTATTCGCATTATCCAAAACCACCCTGACCTAGAAACCCCCTTATCTATAAACAACTTATATACCCTATTTACTAAACAAATAAGAAGTCTCTAAGAGGCTTTTATAGACGCTCTTGCCTAATAAGAAGCTTAATATTATAAAACAGTCCAATCCCTAAAAAAGGAAGTTAAAGAGATTTGTTATAACCCACTATCTACTATACTATCGCCCCTATCTGTCCCTACTAGTATTAACCTATAAATACTAGATAAGAAGAACGTATCTAAAACTAACTCCTTAACCCCAAATTTACTAGTTAATGCCCCTAAAAAAAGTTATTTAAACGCCTTCCTAATCCTCCCGCCTATTCTAGTAAAAGAAGTAAGCTACGCTCTTTCCTTAACTAACTTTAGAACAAGCTAAACAGCAATATTAATCGCTACCCTACCCCTAACAGTTAACTTTGCTACGCTATAAGCCGCCTAAAAGGAGATACCGCGGACACTATATACCCGTTTCAACCAAGTACGGTAAAGGAACTAGTTACTATACTAGAAGTATCTTATAGCGACCCTAACTAAGTTGCTATATTATAAAGGAAACTGAATAAGATAACTTAGGGTTCTAAGAACTTCCTATTATATTTTACTAAATTCCACCGCTACGCTAAAGAGACTAGATAAAACAAACCCGCTTTAATTAATTGCTTAGTAGAATCTCTAAACCCTAAATTAAAGGCATCTCTTATAGGAGTTAAACTACTAAGTACCATTACTACCTGCGCTAACATTATTAATGGCCTATATAACGACTTACTACGCCTCGCCCTAAAATATATACCTTAATACTCTACCCCCTAACCGCCTAAGACCTGCAAGGACTTAGACGCCATAAATATTAACACTGAGACCCTTTCCTATACCCTAAAAGGATCTGCTAAATAAGAGCGACGCATTAAATATAGCCTCTATTTTAAGTATAGAAGTGACGCTTATATCTCTAGCTACTGCTTTATCCCTTTCTAAAAGAATTTATAAACGGCTAATACCAGTAGCTGTTTACCATACTAATTCTCCAGTTACCACCCCTAATCTTTACCTAGTTCCAGCCCCGCATCTAGCAAGCACCACTTATAAGGACGAAGTTATAACTAATATTCTAGAGGAACCCCTTCCCGCTCGCCACTAAAAGGCATATCTTAGAGTTAAGTTACTTTCTAGGACAGCTATATTACAGGATCTTGTTAAATATATTAGATATTATAAAACCTAACTCTTAGGATTATAGTATAACTATTAACTGCCGTCTTTAGTAGAAAGGTTAATAGGCTAATACTTAAGTCTTAATTAATATAGGAGCTAGCAGTATAGGATTTATTAATAAGATCTTCGCGTAAGACAATAGGTTTACCCTAACACCCCTCAACTAGCATATTAACGTATTTGGATTTAATAGTAAATGTACTATTTTAGGCCATATTACTTATATAGTAGCCCTAAAACTCCAATACCTAAACTACAAAGAATTAATTAAACTCTTTATAACTACCCTAGGTCACCTAGTAATCCTTAAACAGCCCTAGATAAAGCTATATAAGGTAACCATTAATTGGGATAACCTTAAGCTTCCATTTACCGCCTCCCATTACAAGCAAAAGTGCTTTATAACTTACTACTTAAGCCCTAGACCAAAATTTAAAAAGTCTACCTAATTCCACTAACCTAAGAATTCCACCAAATTCTACTAATATAAGATTTCCACCAACGTCCACTAAGAACCCGGAAATTATACCAGACCATACAAACTAACTTTAACTACTGTACCCCAAACCAAGCAGAGGTCTAAGCTTAACATATAAAGGTACCAGAAGAACTGGTATTCTACCATAAAAAGGATACTTAAAGAACCTAAACCTAAATCTAATACTAACTCCGCACCTAACACTAAACCTAAAACCAAATCTAACACTAACTCCGCATTTAATACTAGATCTAACACTAAACCTAAAACCACGTAAGAAACTAAGGATAATCTAAGCCTGCTTAACACCTTAGATATCCACATAATTAGAGCTACTCCGCTGGCACAACTTGCTAGGAAACCAGAATATACAATCTTTACTATTACAATAGCCAATATTAAGAAGGCCTTAGCACTAAAGAAGCACACTAACCCTACTATAAAGGTACCAGTAGAGTACCATAAATACCTAGATATATTCTTATAAAAGGAAGCCAATAAGCTACCGGAACGCCGTCCATATAATTATAAGATTATAATTAAAGAAGGAAAACATCCTAAATTTAGACCCCTATATAGGATATCCTAAAATAAACTCTAAGTACTACCAAAGTACTTAGATAAATATCTAGATAAAGAATTTATTAGAGCAAGTTCTTTATCTATAGCCGCGCCAGTAATCTTTGTTAAGAAACCTGGCGGTAGTCTACGCTTCTATATAAACTACCAAGCTCTTAATGCTGTTACTGTTAAGAGCCGATACCCAATCCCGTTAATTTAAGAGACACTAAACTAATTAAGTAAAGCTCGCTTCTATATAAAGCTTAATATTATCTACACATTTAACCACCTCCGTATTATAAAGGGAGATAAATAGCTCACTGCATTTTATACTTAATATAGATTATTTAAGTACTTAGTAATGCCATTTAGCCTTATAAACGCCTCAAGTTCTTTTTAACACTTTATAAATAACACCTTACACCTATACCTAGACGTCTTTTATACTGCTTATATTAACGACATCTTAATATATAGCAATAATCCGACCAAATACCGGAAATATATTAAACCGGTCCTATAAGCCTTACGCGGAGCTGGCCTATAATTAGATATAGATAAATGCAAGTTCCATAAAACGGAAGTTTTATATCTTAGACTTATTATTTCTACAAACGGCATATAAATAGACCCTAAGAAAGTTAAAGTAATTGTAAACTAACAAGAACCTAATAATGTTAAGGACGTAAGGGCCTTTATAGAATTCGCCAATTTCTACTAACGGTTTATTAATAACTTCTCCGCCTTAGTTTTACCCCTTATGGCCTTAACATAAAAGAATAAAGCCTTTATCTTCAATAAAGAATATAAGAAAGCTTTTGCTTACCTAAAAGTTATATTTACTACTGCACCTATACTCTAACACTTCAACCTAAACTAAATAAGTGTTATAGAAGCTAACTCATCTAACTACATTACTAGAGGCATTTTGTCTTAGTATAACAAGGAAGGAGTATTGCACCCTATAGTATACTTTTTAAAACGATTAAGTCTAGCTAAATACAATTATAAGATCTACGATAAGGAACTATTGGCTATTATTAGATATTTTAAACAATGGCAACCTAAACTAAAAGACTCTGGATTCCTAATTAAGGTTCTTAGTAACTATAAGAACCTATAATACTTTATAACCACAAAACAGCTAAGCTATTATTAGGCCCGCTAGTTAGAATATCTATCCCATTTCCAATTCTCTATTATATATTACCCAGGTGTTTAAGGCTAGAAGCCTACTGCCCTAACCTAATATTTATAAGATGCACTAGCTTAAGAAGAAGCGCGCTTCTACCGCAATTAGACCCTACTCCGCCCCAAACTATTTAAACCCCTTACTAAAGATCTCTTAGTACACGTCCTTAAAATAACTAATTAAACTATTAAACAGATTATAGCTAATAAATACCTAAACAATAAGTTTATCCAAGAGACGCTTAAACTAATTTAAAACAGCGTTAGACGCTTTAAAAGGATTTCTCTAAGTAAATGCGAAGCCTATAAAGACTGCCTATACTACCAGAACCGTCTAGTTATACCTAACTACAACGAACTTAAGCTTAAGCTTCTTAAACATGCATATAATCTACCAGTAGCCGGTTACCCAGGCCAAGGAAAAATCTTAGAACTGCTCTAATAAGAATACTACTAGCCAAACATGCATAATATAATATAAAAGTACGTCTCCAGCTGCCACACCTGCTAATGAGCTAAGGCTTTATATAAGATATACAACGGCTTTCTAAAGCCACTGCCTATTCCGGACCGAAGATGGAAGGATATCTTAATTAACTTTATTATTGATCTCCCTATAAGTAAAGGCTGCATAAACATTATAGTAGTTATAGACTAACTATCTAAGATAAAACACTTAATCGCCTACCTTAATATATTAGCGCCTGCCATTACCCAATTATTCTTAAATTATATATAGAAACTCTATAGACTTCCTAAAACAATCGTCTCCAATAAAGGTAAATAGTTTATCTCTATATTCTAAAAAAAACTACCTACCTAACTCTATATTAGAGCACTGCTGTCTACAGCATACCACCTAAAAACGGATGGTTAAACGGAACGTGTAAACGCTATAATGGAATAGTATATTTAGATATACACGTTATATTTATAGGACGACTAGATAGACTGGCTTGCATTTACTAAGTTTACTGCAAATAACTCCGTCTTAGAAACCATAAAGGTCTCTCCATTTCTAGCCAACTACGGCTAGTATCTGCAAATGGGTTTCAAACCCTTTAGTAATATTCCTCACCTAGCCCATTAAGCCTTATAAGTTATAAAAGCAAATAAATTTATAAAGAAGATAGAAGAACTATAAGAGTTCCTTACTAATAAAATAATATAGGCCTAATCTGTCTATAAAGCCGTAGCAAATAAGAACTAAACCCTAGCACTAGCTTACCAAATTGGTAACTTTGTCTGGCTAGATATAAGAAATCTAAACACGAAACGACCTACTAAGAAATTTAATTAGAAGAACGCCGGCCCTTATAAAGTTAAGAAAGTCGTCTCTCCTTATGCCTACTAACTAAAGCTCCCTAATACGGTTAAAATCCATCCTATATTCCACATATTAGTCCTTCGCCCTACTGCCCCTGTATTAGATGCCCTACCTAGACAGATCCAGTGTAATAAAGCCTTGTAGCAGGAACTACGGTGAACTTATTATTGGGCTAGGTGTATAGATATTTAAACGAGTCAACAATGTAACAGTACAAAATAACAACTGGTGTGGAGTGGTTGCCTAATAGATTAACTCCAATTGTATTCTAAGATTCACTATAAAGAAAGAACTATCTAGGTAGGAACTGTGGTCCTTTAAATACACATCCTTACTCCTAAGAAACTCTCCTTATACGTAAGGTACGTAAGATACGTAAGGTATATAAGACGTTCCTTATAGATCTTATAGATCACACAGAGCTCATTATATAACCTTAGTTACCATTCCTCGTCACATAGCTCCACTGGTTCCATCCTAGACCGTGCCTTAATTAACCAACTAGCTTCTTCTAACTCCTCTCCAAGTAGTCGTAATATTGTACTTAAAGCGTCCGTAACACCATCTCCCTCCTCTTTATCTTCGTCCTTAAAGATTTCTAATATCTCCAAGTTATTTACTAGAGGTATAATGTCTGTCTAATTAATTTAGTTAATATTATTGCTTATAATACCTAAAGCTCTTTCTTCTTCTTCTACAGTTTGCCAGTCTTATACCGTTGCTACAATACTGTCCCTTAATAAAGTAATGCCATCTCTATATTCTTAATATGCGAAAGAGGGGTTAGTTTATATTACGTTAGCAAGTCCCTCGTCTTAGCAACCCTCTTCCTACTTAGAGTGCACTAAAGCAAACATTCAATCGTCCTACAACGTTCGTTCGGTTTCTAACGCTAAGTATACGCGTTCTATTACTTTTAACAGTCTTTAAGTACCCTTATTAATGGCTACTAGGGTCCCAGGTTTAATCTACTGCTATAAAGCTTAACGGTAAACTATTAGAGGCCTTGGCCGAAATCCACCGGCTTTAGTATAACAACGAACTTCGTCTTGCCCGTGTTTAAGATAAAGAGCGTCATGCCCTTAAGGCCCGTCAAAACGCTTACGCCCGTCTTCTTCGTCTTAAGAAAGTTCGCGAGAAGGTTCGTTTTAAGAAGTAGAAACTTGTGGAACAAGGTCTTTAGGAACTTAGCGATAAAAGAACAGATTCTCTTCCAACAGAGAGGGAAACAGCTCCAAATACATCGGCAGGTACTCCTCTTAGGTCCCCTTTAGGTAACTTATTCTTTAGCAATCCTTCCTTATTAATACTACCTAACCCGTTTTCTTCTAATACTTCTATACCTTTCTTATAGCGTTTTTTAAGTTATCTAGTGGCTCCTAGGTAGTCTCTTTATAGCCTATCCACTTTACTTCATACTATATTTTATCCTTAACGTCCTCGTAACTAACAATTTTTAAAACTTACTATTTATCCTCTTCTTGTCCTCTATACGTGTCTGCCTTATAGACTAGTAGCTTAACATTTCCATATGCTGGCTCTAGCATTGCGATATGCTATATAGGGTAGATCTTTATTTTCTCCAGTAAGTTAAGTCTATACGTAACTTTTAAGATTTTTACTTTAACTATAAATAGTCCTAGTCTAATATAGTCCAATTTTTTACTTAGTTATTAACTCTTAAAATTTTTATGTAGTAGCTATACTTTATCCCCCTCCTTAAGATCTGGTCCCTTAGATTTCTTAGCATTATAGTACTTTTTTATCCTTGTCTGTACTAGTTTAGCTATTTCTTTAAGGTAATTATAAAGATTCATTAACGTCTCTATTTTTTCTTTAGCTATGCTACTTGTCTTTTTTACTTATTATGGCGATAATAATATTCTTAGCTCGTACCCATAATTCGCCTTAAAAGGTAATATGTCTATCCCTTCCTATAGTGTTGCATTATATATAAACTATATAACTGGTAACAACGATACCCAATTATTCTATATGTAATTAATATAGTGCCTTAGATACTGTTCTAGTGTCTAATTTAGCCTTTCTGTTTAACCGTCTGTCTATAGGTAATATGCACTTAACGTTACTGCTTAAACCCCTTATTCTGCTAAGAATACTTCCTAAAATACTACTATAAATCTTGGATCTCTGTCCAATATAACCTTTATTAGTACTCCATATCTTATAAACACTTCCTTTATATAGATTCTAGCTATATCTTCTACGGATATTTCTTCTATACACGCTATAAAGTATGCCCACTTTATTAGCTTATCCACTATTACTAAAATCACGTTATAATTTTATCCGGTAATAGGATCTTTTAACTTTAGTAACTTTACAATAAAGTCCCTTAATATAACCTCCTATAGTCTCTCTGGTATTTTGATAGGTTATAGCCCTCTATACGGCTTATGCCTTGTTAGTTTATTTCTTTAGCAATCTGGATATTTCTTTATAACTTGCCTTACTAGTCCCTAGATTTCTTAAATAATATATTCCTCTTAAAGTCTTAACACTAAGCCTATAGCTCCACTATGTCCTTATATCATTCCTTTATAAAACTCTTTTACAAACTCTTCTACTACTGCTTTTAGAATATAGGTTACTTCCCTATTCTTATACTACTCTAAGTCTAGATCTTCTTCCTATACCTCTTAGATTCTTCGTGTTTATTTACTCTTAGGTAACTTATACACTTGACCCTCTATGGTTGCTGCGATCTTTGGGTAATTATACCTAATTATTCTGTCTTAATCCTGTCGCAGTAAAGCTCTTAATAGCTTTTCTTTGTTCTATAGTTTAGCTTTTCTGCTTAGAGCATCCGCTCGTGCATTGTCTATACCCTTAGTATACTAAATCTTAAAATAATATTCTATAAGCATTTCCGCCTATCTAACCTATTTTTAGTTAAGTTCCTTTATTATTAGGAATCCTATAAGGTTCTTATAGTCCGTCTTAACCACAAATAGTTTCTCTATACCTTGTAAGAATGCTCTCTATTCCTTAAGTACTGCAACTATACCTAGCAACTCCTTATTATAAATGTCGTAGTTTAACTCTAGTAGTGTTATCTTTTAACTATAGTATGCTACTAAATACTATACGTCCTAGTGCTTCTATAGCAAATATGCTCCTAGTGTAAAGTCTAATGCATCTATTTCCATAACTGTTTCTAACTTCGGCTAGTAGATTTTAAGGATTAGATCCTAGGTAAACAACTTCTTTTACTTACTGCCCCATACCTATAGTTCCTCCTTTTTAGCTAGTCTTATAAATAGCTTAATACTTTTTAACCACTATACTATAAACCTCCTATAGTAGTTGCAAAACCCTAGGAACAATCTCAACTATATTATATTCTCTGGTTCTTACTAACTTACTATAGCTTTAACTTTCTTTAGGTCCATACTAATTTTTCTAAATTTAATAATAAATTTAATAAAACTGGTCTTCCTAGTAAAGAACTCGCATTTCTTAATTACTACTAGCATTTTTTCTTCCTGTAGTCTCCTTAAAACCCACTTAATATATTCTCCATATTCTTCCTTACTTATTAAGTAGATAATAATGTTGTTAAGATATACTATAACAAACTTATTAAGGTATTCTTATAACATACTATTAATCCGTTTTTAAAACATTACTAGTGCATTTATAAGCCTAAACTATATTACTAACGGTTTATATAGTTCTTCCTTTAACCTAAAGGCTACCTTCTATTTATCTCCTTCCTTAATCCTAATCTAATAATACGCCTATCTTAGATCTATCTTTATAAAGATTTTCGCATTGCCTATCCTGTCTTAGATTTTACTAATTAAGGGTAAAGGATATCTATCCTTCCTAGTAATGCTGTTTAACTATCTATAGTTAATGCACATCCTAAGTTTTCTATTTTTCTTTAGGATAAACAATACTGGATATCCTGCTAATAACTATAATGGTCTAATATATCCCTCTTATAAGTTCTCCTAGATAAACTCTTTAAGCGCCACTAACTTAGTCTTAGTAAGCTTATAGATTAGAAAGAACTTTAGACTAGTTCCTGGTTCTAATTCTATCTTATAGTCCCATACTATATACTCTAACAGCTTTTTACTTTTAGGTAACTATAACCTTTTACCATACTTATAGTATCTCTTTAGTATATAACTTAAGCCTTACTTAATCTCTTTATACGTCGCTCTAACTTAGTACTATACCATCTTGGTTTACTATTATATCTTATATTGTTAAGTATCTCTAATATCGACCTAACCTATAACCTAATTAATTCTTAGATTATATTCCTATAACTAAGGCATTTCTAGTATTGCCTTGTCCTTTTCTAATGGTAGGATATTAAAAGACATCTTGACCTGTCTTTCTTTAATAGTTAACTAAATAGGTCCTGTTTTAAGATTAATAATGCCTCCTCTATAGGCTATTAGATCTCCTAAAATTGTTATAAGTAGATATAGGTATTCCTTTTATCTATATAGTAACCCTATCCTTTCCACTGCTATTAGTAATATATAGTTTCTTATTGCTCTACTATCTACTAACACTTTAAACTGCTAATCCTACTACTTAATCCTTAAATTTAGGTGTCTACCTTAAATTCCCTTAAGGGTTTAAGGCTCTACTACTAGCTCCCTCTAGTCCTATAGGCCTCCCCTTTTTCTAACTATTAGCTACTAGATCCTATTTATACTTAGTCCTCTTTTAGCTAATACTTGGTTTATTTCTTTTCCTCTATATACTATAGATAAGTATTTTCTAGGCACTTCTACCACTGTTATCCATCTAGGTATTCTTCTATAAGGAATCTTCCTGATTAAAGTATTAGGTCTTCTTAACTCTATACTTCCACTAGGTGCCATCTATATATATACTTAATATCTCTATATTTTTTTTTATCTGGTACCTAATATATTCTAGTTAAATACTTCTAGTTTTTATCCTTAGGTGCTCTATATATGTTATACGTGTTATTTATATAAGCTATCCATAATAGTATATAATACGCTAAGTGACTTAGGTTAACTCTTGGTTTATTTTTACCTTTAAGTTTAAACCTCTACCTAGCTAACCTAACTATTAGTCTTTTATTTACGGGTACTAAGATTTATTATTTACTTCTTTAGTCCCTAGATCCTTCTTCTAGGTTCCTTAACATTATAATTAACACTCCTTTAATATAATTTATGCGTTTCTCTATTATAGGTTAGTTTTAGACAACTTTTTTATCTAGCCATATTTAGAAATCTTTCTATTTATTGTTATATTATTACCTATACCACTTTCTATATAACTGGTTTAGTGTGTATAGTCTATCCATTAAAAAGTACCTTGTTATTGCTGCGTTGTGACAACCTTTAATATATCTTTCTTTAAACCTAGTTAGGATTCCTAAATCCTCTTCTTATTCTAGTTTATCCAACCACTTTACTCTAGGCGTCCCTACCTTAGGCCTATTAGTAATTCTTTATATAGGTGCTCTGTCCCTTATATATCCTAGCATAGCTAATCTCTTATTTAGCTTTTGCTCTTGCTATACAATAATTCTTTGCCTAAATTTATCTATAGTTTCTTATTTTCTACGTCTTGCAGCTAGATCTTTAAAGTTATTTTACTTTTTAATCTCCGTATTAACTTTTTAATCTTTAGGCTGAACACTATATTTACCTAAAACTAACATTCTTACTTATTCCCCAAACTTATAGTTCTTAAACTTGTTAGATAATCTGTATTCTCTAAGGCGTGGGACACGTGTACGAGTCACGTGCATGGGGCACGTGTATTGTAAATCTCTTTATAGGGCCCTAGGGGCCCTAGGTCAAATAATAGACATCAATTAATAATTAAGTCAAGATCATCAATTAATTAACCCATTGCATTAATGAACTGCTCTACACGAACTTTATAACAGTTATAAGCCTGGTCCGCCCACTTAAGAAACTATTTAGCTATTATTTAATCATTTAAAGAAATTCTACCTTATCGTCAGACTCTAATACCTTATCGGTTCCACGACGCCCTCGTAGGATTACGCCAGTAGGCACGTAAGAAGGGAGTTGCGACCCCTAGAAGCGGCAGCTTATGCCTATGCCGGCGGAAACAATGAAGAAAGGCGTAAAACCAGAGGCTATGGAAGGCTCCCAAGCCGTGCGAAAGCATACCAACTCTAGGAAGAGATTCTTATATAGACCGCTAGGGGGCGGTCTAGTACTTGGGTTAACCCCATTATAAGATATCCAAAAGAATGGTGAAACCCCCCATTAATTAGTAGTGGCAGCCAACTGCTTATAGAAAGCCCCCTAGGCCTTTAGGCCTAGGTAACTGGGACTAAATACTAGAAAACTAGGGTAGAGGCCTGGATAAGCAGGCATGTTGAACTCTACTATATAACTACCTACCCATGGCGTTCGACTTACAGTCGACTCACAGGCGACTCACAGGAGGGTCTTAATAGGCGTGGTGCTCGCAACCTAATGCATATATATAGGGGAGGCTATAGGGGAAACACAGGCTAGTTAGACAAGGACTTGACAGTTAGAGACACAGGCCAGCTTATAAAAGGGGGGGACATAAGCTTGGTTAGTAGAAGAGGGGAGAGTAGGTTATCTGGTGTGGGACCTAGTATCTCTACGGCCCCTCTCCTATAAGACACGGTCGGCCTGTTATAAGGAGACTCTTACAGGCAACGCGAAACGGGAACTGGCAGTAGTATAGGGTGTTGCGCCCCTATATTACTACTAGCCTCCCGCGGGGCGTAGTGCGTAGTAGCTACTGCTGGCTTTAAGGACCTTACCCCTTAGCTAGGCCCTAACCCTTGGTGCACCTGGTAAGTAGGTAGGATTACGTCCTGGCTAGAGAGACTACTACGTGGCTTAAGAGAACGGATACGCGTGTTGGTATACCAATAGACGGAACCGTTCGCCTCTAGGGCGGTACGCTGGTGAGGTATGCTTAAGGAGCAAACAGGAGTTACTTAGGCAGGGGAGGCTTTTGGTCTGGGCCTTAACTGTAGAAGGTACCCAAGGCTTCCATATTACAGGATGCAGCTACGACGCCCTTATAGGATTACGCTAGTAGGCACGTAAGAAGGGAGTTGTAACCCCTAGAAGCGGCAGCTTATGCCTATGCCAGCGGAAACAATAAAGAAAGGCGTAAAACTAGAGGCTATGGAAGGCTCCCAAGCCATATAAAAGCATACCAACTCTAGAAGGAGATTCTTATATAGACCGCTAGGGGGCGGTCTAGTACTTAGGTTAACCCCATTATAAGATATCCAAAAGAATAGTAAAACCCCCCGTTAATTAGTAGTGGCAGCTAACTGCTTATAGAAAGCC
>Ga0307507_10000682_pt1 | contig 74144 bp, 65 predicted proteins | sample 7_EM_MG_FD_207223 | JGI IMG/M metagenome (GOLD analysis project Ga0307507, IMG submission 207223) | Populus trichocarpa ectomycorrhiza microbial communities from riparian zone in the Pacific Northwest, United States - 7_EM | ecosystem: Host-associated > Plants > Roots > Unclassified | place... | reverse complement strand
GCGGGGCGCACGGGCAGCGCCCCGGGCTTGCGCAGCTTCGCCGGGGCGCCGTCCACCTCGTCCACCGTGCTGCCATACGCCGGAAGTACGTTCTGCCGCGTCGTGGCGGTGGGCGCAGGCGAAGCGGACGACACGAGCGCGCTCGGCGAGGCCGACAGGGACACGAACGGGGACGGGGTCGGGGTCGGGGACGGCAGCGTCACGCGGACATGCGGGCGCGGCGACGGATACTTTCCTCTCGGTGGAGACGCGGCGGAACGGCCACGATTACCAAAATCCGCGCCGCCGGTCACACCGGAATCGCGTTGCCGAGCGGCACAGGACGCATGGGACAGGTGACGTGTCCGATTGAAGCGGTACGCCCTCAATCATTCAACATAGGTTGACGACAAGAGTGCCCGTGTTGTCCAGAGACGTTCTCCGGGTTCCGTCTGACGTAGACCTGCCCGGGAAACGCCGCATCCGCCGGTCCTGGAACGCCGACCCGCGCCGCCAAGAGGTCGATCGCGCGCGAAGCCAAGGTGCGCTCGGCCACCCTGCACCGGCACTTCACGAGCCGGCAGGCACTGCTCGACGCGGTCTTCATCGAAGACGTACTTCAACTGTGCGCAGACGGCCGAAGCATGCTGTCCACCGCGTCGTCATCAGACGCTCTCTGGACCTGGCTCGAACACATCGCAGTCCACTGCGCGGCACAAGACGCACTCTCAAGGCTGATCCGCGATGGTGCGGCAAGCACGACAAGTCGCGCCGAATCGTTCGAACTGCTGGCGGAAACCGGCCGCGAAGTGTACGAGTCGGCGGGTGGTTCGACTCGTCGAGCAGCTTGGCGCCCAGGCCGGAAAACCGCGCGGTCTCCTCGTCGTGGTGTTCGGTGAGCAAGGTGGGAACGAACCCGCCGATGATCCGCTCGGTCTCAGGGGCCGGGTAGAAGATCATCTGGGGACGCCTGCCCGGGTCGGTGGTACCGACCGCCATGACCCCTCGAGGAAGCCCGGGGTGACTTCGCGGTCGAGGACCTTCCCGCGGAACTCCGCCAGAACGGGGGGATCGGCGCAGCCGATGTTCACGGACGCGAAGAATGTACTGACATCAACAGTCATGATTACTTCCTTCGAATGGTCTTGTTCACGGCTCGGCCGCGCTCGATGTACTGCACCAGCGGCTGTGGCGCATCATCGAGGACGAGCTGTTATACGGCCTCTGCGATCACGTCGAACTCGTTGCCCTCCGGATCCAGGAGAGTGGTCCAGCGCATGCTGCCCATCTCGATATCCGCCTTCCGGCTCGCACCGAGGCCGACCAGCCGTTCGACCTCTGCCTCAAGGTCCGGCGTGACCAGGTCCGGGTGCATCCGGTTCTTCACCGACTTGCCTTCGGGGACCTGGGCGAAGCACCAGCGCGGCTCGCTCCGGCCGGAGTCGTGCAGCCCGATGGAGGCGAACGCCTTGCCCGCGCCCGGATCCAGCTCCTGGTCGAGCGCCTGCGCCCAGAACCCGCCGACCACGGCGGCGTCCGCACAGTCGAAGGTCACTGCAAAAAGTCGGTTCGTCATGATTCCTTTTCTCCTCTGGTGGAAAGCACCGGCCAGCACACCTCGGTGACCAGACCGTGCTCGTTATCCGTGTCACGTGGGCTGACCAGGTAGTTCTCCCGGATCGCCGTGCGCGTGCGTGAACCCAGGCCTTGTTCGGCGACGAAGCTGCCCAACGCGGCGTAGGTGCGATCGAGCTCCCTGAGCGGGCCGTGATGCACCGCCACCGCCAGCGGGCCTTCGGGCAGCGGGTCCCCGGCGTGGCCGGCGGACGCGCTCAGCGGAATGAAGGCGGTGACCTCGCCGATATGCGATTCGAAGAGCTCTGCGCTGTAGAGCGCGCCGTCCGGACCACCGCGCAGATCGACATCCGAACCGAGCTGCCGACGCAGGTCGGTCAGCGTGTCGGGCAGCCACTCGAAGACTTCGTCCCAAGCCACCCGGGCGCTTGCCAGTAAGGCCGAGGCGGCGGCCGGGGTATGGAAGGCGACGTTCAGCGCGGGTGTTCCACCGCCCTCGAGAAGTTGACGCAGCGAGGCCACCGCTGTCTGGGTCTGCTCCAGTTGGCGTTCCATGCTTCGCAGGTGGTCGGCGAGAATCTCGTCACGCACCGTCGGATCGGTCGCCGCCAGCACCACCTTGATCCGGTCCAGCGGCATGCCCAGATCTCGGAAGCGCCGGATGAGCTGCGCCGTGGGGGCCTGCGCGGTGGCATAGGACCGATAGCCGCTGCCCGGGTCGATCCGCGCGGGGCACAGTATGTCCAGATCGTGGTAGTGCCGCAGTGCTTTGACACTGACATGGGTGAGCCGGGAAAACTCCCCGATGCTCAGCAAAGCAGCCATCACTCGCCTCCCGTGACCCGGCGGGCCGTCCCAGGGCGCACGACGCCCACCATGACGGCCACACCTGCCGGGAGCGCAGCAGCGAACGCCACCTGACTCAAGACCATGATCGACCTCGCCGCGCCCGCTACCGGACCTGCGAGAGCAGCCAGTTCTTCCAACGCGCTCATCGCGCAACCTCCTTCCAAACATCGTCCAACCGATGACACGACTCTCACCTCTCCCCTTACAGGAGAGTCAACACGTGATCCGCCGCCTGCCGCGAACCCCCGCGATCAATGCGGTTTTCATCCTCAATTCGCAGGTGGGAGGCCCAGGGTTGGCAGTGTTCTGGCATGAGCGGGCCGGTCCGGGGCCATGATCACCCGCCTTGATCGTCTGCCACCCGGTGATCCCTGCGGGACCCACCGACCGACCACTTCCGTTGACCCCTCAACCAGATTTGCCTATGGTTGAGGGGTCAACCTTTCTGTTTGCGCAAGGAGCTGTCATGCGGGTATTCGTCACGGGTGCGACCGGGCACAACGGGTCGTTCATCGTCTCCGAGCTGATCACCGCCGGGCACGAGGTGACCGGGCTCGCCCGGTCGGAGGCCGGCGCGGCGGCGTTGTCCGCGCTGGGCGCCAAGGTGCGCCAGGGCGAGCTCGCCGACCTTGACGGGCTCGGGCAGGCGGCCGCGGAGGCCGACGGCGTCATCCATACGGCGGTCGATCGCAGCCTGCTGCTGTCCGGGCGACTTGCCGCGCTGGTCGCCGCGGACCTCGCGGCGGTCCGGGCTTTCGGTGTGGCGCTTGCCGGCAGCGGCAAGCCGCTGGTCGTCGCCGCGAGCATCGGCGCGCCCGGGCAGCTGGGCCGGCCGGTCACGGAGCAGGACCCGGCCGCTCCCGTCGCGGACGAGCACCAGGGGACTCTGCGCAGTCGCAACGATGTAGAGGTCGCAGTGCTCGACCTCGCACAGCAGGCAGTGCGCTCCTCGGTCGTGCGTCTTCCGCCGGTCTCACACAGCGATCGGGACCGTTCCGGCTTCCTCGCCCAGCTGATCGCGGTGGCGAAGGAGAAGGGGATCGTCGGTTACCCGGGGGACGGGGCGAATCGGTGGAGTGCGGTGGCCGCGCTCGATGTCGCCGCGCTGTTCCGGTTGGCGCTCGAGGCGGGAACGGCCGGTAAGCGGTGGCACGCGATCGGGGACGAGGGCCTCCCCTTCCGGGAGATCGCCGAGTCTGTCGGTGAGCGCCTCGGGCTGCCGGTCGAAAGCATTCCGGCGGACCGGCTGCGCGAGCACTTCGGCTTTCTCGGCGGGCCCGTCGCGCTCGACGCACCGGCGTCCAGCCTCGTCACCCAGCGAGACCTCGGTTGGCGGCCGGTCCGCCCCGGCCTGATCGTCGACCTCGACAACGGCCGCTACTTCAGCTCTGGCGCTCGGTAGACGGTTCGCCGGCCCGAAACTCGCCGAATTCGTCGCTTCCGGGGTGAGGTCGGCGAGCAGCGCGGCGAGCGCCGGGTCGTGCGGGTAGCGGTCGGCGGCGGGCGAAGTTGCCCTCGCGGTGCCCCGGACGACGGCGCCACGGGCGGCTTCTTCTCCTGGGACGACTCGACGGTGCCGTGGTGACCGGGTCCGCCATCGCACCTGATTGAGCCGTCAACCAGGCGTTACCATTGGCCCCATGCCGACGGAACCGAGGTGGCTCGACGAGCGCGAGGAGCGTGCGTGGCGGGCCTTCATGCACGCGCACCACCGGCTGGCCGTGCGGCTGAACCAGAGCCTGCTGCACGGCTGCGGGCTGACGAAGGCCGACTACGAGCTCCTCGCGGTGCTCTCGCAGGACGCCGCCGGCCGGCTGCCCGCGCGGGAGGTGTGCGCCCAGCTGCAGTGGGAGAAGAGCCGGCTCTCGCACCAGGTCAGGCACCTGCAGGAGCAGGGCCTGGTGGCCCGCGAGCGCAACCCGGCGGACGGCCGCAGCTCCCTGATCTGCCTGCTGCCCGCGGGCCGCCGCGCCATCGAGGAGGCGGCCCCGCAGCACGTGGCAGACGTCCGCCGGCTGTTCATCGACCTGCTCACCCCGGCCGAGCTCGACATGATCGCCGCGCTGCACCAGCGGGTCCTCGACCACCTCGCCGAAGAAACCCCCACCACTGGTTGACCCCTCAATCAAGTCGGATTAAGGTTGAGCTATCAACCTTTCTTCGCGGAGGAGCCATGGGCGGCGTCAGCATCATCGGTCTGGGAAACATGGCCCGCGTCCTGGGGACCCGGGCGCTGGCAGGCGGCAACTCCGTCGAGGTCATCGGCCGTGACGCGGTCAAGGACGCGCAGTTCGCCGAGGCGCTGGGCGACGGCGCGACGGCGGGGAAGTTCGGCGCGGTGCCGGCCGGTGACATCGTCATCCTCGCTGTGCCGTACCCCGGCACGGTCGAGGTCGTCCAACAGTACGGAGACGCGCTGGCCGGCAAGGTGATCGTCGACATCAGCAACCCTTTCGAGCGCGTCGGCTTCACCGGGCTCGTCACTCCTCGGGACAGTTCCGCGGCGGAGCAGATCGCCAAGGCCGCTCCCGCGAGCGCGCACGTCGTCAAGGCGTTCAACACCGTCTTCGGCCACGTCCTGGCCGGCCGCGAGGCCGATGACCGTCCGATGGACGTCTTCATCGCGGGCGACGCCGCCGAGGCCAAGGCGCGCGTGTCATCGTTCATTGAGAGCATCGGCCTGCGCCCGCTGGACACCGGGGACCTGACGATGGCGCACTGGCTCGAAGGAATGGGCCTGGTGATGATGCGCCTGGTGATCGGGCAAGCCGTCCAGGGCGGCTTCTCACTCGGCATCAACACGTTCAACTGAGCGTCGGCGCCCACCGGCCACGGCCCGTGGGCCAGCGCCAACGCGTACCAGGACGCGACGGCCTACATGGCGAGGAAACCCAGCTCGTGTTCGGCGCGCCGAACGGACAGAAGGCCACCGCGACGGACGAGCGCGCGGCCGTCGAGAAGATCGTGACCGAGGTGGCCGGCGGGTCGCAGGTCGCCAGGGACGACGCGACTGAGAACGAGAACGGCGAGCGCACTTCTGCATCCGGCTGACCGTGCTTGGTTGAAGTGCTGTGGGCCGAACGCGTCGCGCACGGGCTGCCCTGTGGCGTTCACGTTCGATCAAGCCAGGTAGTAGGTCTCGCCGAAGGCCTCGAGGAACTCCAGCGTGGCGGCAGGCGTCGCGGTAGGGCTCGACAGCACCACGGCGGTCACGCCGGCCTTCTCGATTTCGGCCAGTGCTTCACGGTGGCGGTCGGGTTCGATGGTCGGCGAGGCGATGGAGCGGTCCGGGTAGGAGTACTGCACGTCGATCGTGTCTGTGCGCCCGGCGGCCGCCGCCGCGTCGCGGACCTCGCCGATCATGACGGCGAGTTCCGCTAAGGTATTGATAGCGGCCGTTCGGGCGGTGGCGCTGATCTCGGGCCGGCTTGCGCGTAGAACTCAGACTTCAGATACCCGGTGCCGAGCCCGAGCACGAGTCGTCCGCCCGAGAGCTTGTCCACGGTCGCCGCCGCTTTGGCCAGCAGGAATGGATTGCGGTACGGCGCCATGGAGAGATTCGTGTGCAGCCGCAGCCGTTCGGTCGCGGCCGCCACGTAGCCGAGGGCGACGATCGGGTCAAAGCTCTGATGCCCGCCCGTGTCCAGCCATCGGGCGCTGGGCGCGGGGTGCTCGCTGAACGAGAATCCGTCGAACCCTGATCGCTCGGCCGTCGTCGCCACCGTGTTCAGGTCGCCGGCGTCGAGCAGGTCGCGCTCGGTGCCGTTCGTCTCCGGGTAGTGATAGATGAAGCGCATCGGGGCCTACCTGCCCAGGATGAACTTGACGATCGGGATGACGCTCGGGAAGGACCCGGTGATGCCGGAGCTGAAGTAGCCGGCGTCGGTGATGAAGGGGATCCCGCTGATCGCGCCGCGGCTCCGCTACACAGGAAAAGCAGGGGGTAGGCCTGTTCCAGGGCGGTCGCCGCCTCGATGCCGACTTCCGTGCGGTAGTCGGAACCGAAACCGAGCCAGGTCTGCTTGTTGGCCTGGGCAAGCGGGGTGTCGGGGGGCCCGGGCAGATGGCGTTGATGCGGATGCCCTGTTTCAGGAGCGGCATCGCCTGTCGGGCAACGTAGGCGCAGACTGCCTGCTTGCTCGACATGTAGTCGGCTTTGCCGTGCTCCACAGCCCACTGCGACGCGGCGTCGAAGTCGGTGATGTCGAGGTATTCCTGCAGCAGCGCGAGGTTCTGCTCCCAGCCCAGCCCGGCCGCCGAGGAGATGAAGCCGATCGCCGAGCCGCGCGGGAGCGCGTCGGCGGCCAGCAGTCGGTCGATCAGGTGCCGGTGGCCGATGAAATTGATCTTCTCGATGCCGGGGGTGCCGTCCGCGACGCCGGCGCTTTGCGCGAGCTCGGCGACCGCGGCGCCCATCCCGGTGGCACCGCCCACCACCAGGACACGCTTGCCGTCGTACCGGAACGCGTCGAACAACGTCATGTGCAATTTCTACTTCGCCAGGATATTGATCCCGGTTGGAAGCCGTGGAGCGCGCCTAGTACGGCAGCGGCCAGTTCCGGGCGGCGGGTGCGCAGGAGTCCCATTCGTACTGGCCGCCGGAGTGGGCGTAGACGTCGACGTCGCCGCGCACGACGGCCATGGCTTTCGCGCCGGCGCAGCGCATCGGGACCAGCGTCGCGCCGAGTCGGGTGACGAGGTGGTCGACGCAGGCCGGCGGGCGGGTCCGCGAGACGGCCAGTCGCGGCGGGCCCGGGTGCGGCGGCGCGAGGACCGGCGGCTTTGGCGCAGGCGGACCGGATCGTCCGCGCTCTCCTCGGACAGGACCGCGTCGCCGGGACGCGCCTGTGCCAGGAGACTGAGTAGAAGCTCGTTTGACCGCCGGTCCCCCTCGGCGCCGCCCTGCGCCCGGATCTCCAGCAGGAGCGCTCCCGCCTGCTCGGCGAGCGCGGCGGCGACGGCGTGGTCATCGAGGCCTGTCACAGTCCCTCCGGCGGGGGTGTGAGGATGCCGGTTTCGCGCAGGTACTCGGCGACGAGGTCGGCGCAGGCCTCGGCGGACACGGCGCCGCTCGCGTCCAGGTGCAGTTCCGGTGTCTCGGGCGCCTCGTAGGGCGAGTCGATGCCGGTGAAGTTCACCAGTTCGCCGCGCCGGGCTTTGGCGTAAAGGCCCTTACGGTCGCGGGCCTCGGCCACCTGCAAGGGCGCGTCTACGTGGACCTCGATGAACTCGCCCTGGCTGAGCAGGCCGCGGGCGAGTTCGCGTTCTGCGCGGAACGGGGAGATGAACGAGGCCAGCACGATGAGGCCGGCGTCGACCATGAGCCGGGCGACCTCGGCTACGCGGCGGACGTTCTCGACCCGGTCGGCGTCGGTGAACCCGAGGTCCTTGTTCAGGCCGTGCCGCAGGTTGTCGCCGTCCAGCAGGTACGTGTGGAAGCCTTCGCCGTACAGCCTCTTCTCGACGAGGTTCGCAATGGTCGACTTCCCGGCTCCGGACAGTCCGGTGAACCAGACCACTGCGGGCCGCTGTCCGGTGCGGCGCGCGCGGGCAGCTTTGTCGACGTCGACGGCCTGCCAGTGCACGTTGTGCGCGCGGCGCAACGCGAAGTCCAGCAGGCCCGCGCCGACGGTGGCCCTGGTGAAGCGGTCGATCAGGATGAATCCGCCCATCTCCCGGTTCTGTACATAGGGGTCGAACGGAACCGGCCGGTCGAGGTTGATATTGCAGACGCCGATCTCGTTCAGGCCCAGCGTGCGCGCCGCGGTGTGTTCCAGGGTGTTGACGTTGACCTTGTACTTCGGCTGCGCGATGGTGACGCCGGTGCTGCGGGTGCCGAGCTTGAGCAGGTAGGGCCGCCCGGGGAGCATCGGTTCCTCGCTCATCCAGACCACGTGGCAGGCGAACTGGTCGGCGACCGAAGGCGGGTCCGCGGCGGCGGCGATCACGTCGCCGCGGCTCACGTCGATCTCGTCGGCGAGCGTCAGGGTGACCGACTGGCCCGCCACCGCCTCGTCGAGGTCGCCGTCCGCGGTGACGATCCGCGCGACGGTGCTCTCCAGTCCGGAGGGCAGCACCCTGATGCGGTCTCCCGGCCGTACGGCGCCGCCGGCGATCTGTCCACAGAACCCGCGGAAGTCGAGGTCGGGCCGGTTGACCCACTGCACCGGCAGGCGGAACGGTCCGGTGTGCAGGTCGTCGGCGATCTCGACCGACTCCAGGTGGCCGACCAGCGTGGGCCCGGTGTACCAGGGCGTGTTCGGGCCGGGCTCGGTGATGTTGTCGCCTCGCAGCGCCGACACCGGGATGCACGTGATGTCGGTCAGGCCGATCTCGGCGGCGAAGGCGCGATAGTCCGCCTCGATCGCGGTGACGACGTCCTGCACGTAGCCGACCAGGTCGAGCTTGTTCACGGCCAGCACGATGTGGCGGATGCCGAGCAGCGAGACGAGATAGCTGTGGCGGCGGGTCTGGGTCAGCACGCCCTTGCGGGCGTCGACGAGGATCACGGCCAGGTCTGCGGTGGACGCGCCGGTGACCATGTTGCGGGTGTACTGCTCGTGCCCCGGGGTGTCCGCCACGATGAACTTGCGCCGCTCGGTCGAGAAGAAGCGGTAGGCCACGTCGATCGTGATGCCCTGCTCGCGTTCCGCGGCGAGCCCGTCGACCAGCAACGCGAAATCCAGCTCGCCGCCCTGCGTGCCGACCCGCTTCGAATCGGCTTCCAACGCGGCGAGGTGATCGGAGAACACCAGCTTCGAGTCGTAGAGCAGCCGGCCGATCAGCGTGCTCTTGCCGTCGTCGACGCTGCCGCAGGTGATGAAGCGCAGCAGCGACTTGTGCTCGTGCAGCCGCAGGTAGGCCTCGATGTCGGTGGCGACGAGTTCGTTGGACGCGTGCGCCATCAGAAGTACCCTTCCTGCTTCTTCTTCTCCATCGACCCTGACGAGTCGTGGTCGATCGCCCGGCCCTGGCGCTCGGAGCTGGTGGTGAGGAGCATTTCCCGGATGATCTCGGTGAGCGTGGCGGCGGTGCTCTGCGTCGCGCCGGTCAGCGGATAGCAGCCCAGGGTCCGGAAGCGGACGCTGCGCTGCTCCGGCGCCTCCCCCGGGCCCAGCCGCATCCGCTCGTCGTCGACCATGATCAGGGCGCCGTCGCGTTCCACGACGGGGCGCGGGGCGGCGAAGTACAGCGGGACGATCTCGATCTGCTCGCGGTGGATGTACTGCCACACGTCCCGCTCGGTCCAGTTCGACAGCGGGAATACCCTGATGCTCTGCCCGGGCTGCTTGCCGGTGTTGTACTGGTGCCACAGCTCGGGGCGCTGCGCCTTGGGGTCCCAGCGGTGCTGCGCCGAGCGGATCGAGAACACCCGCTCCTTCGCCCGCGACTGCTCCTCGTCGCGGCGCGCCCCGCCGAACGCGAGATCGAAGCCGTAGTGGTCCAGGGCCTGCTTGAGCCCCTCGGTCTTCCACAGGTCCGTATGCGTCGCCGAACCGTGGTCGAAGGGGTTGACGCCCCGCCGGACACACTCCGGGTTCTGATACACGATCAGCTCGACGGCCGGATCCGCCGCCACCTTGTCGCGGAACTCGTACATGGCCCGGAACTTCCACGTCGTGTCCACGTGCAGCAGCGGGAACGGCGGCCGCGACGGGTAGAACGCCTTCAGCGCCAGACGCAGCAGCACCGAGCTGTCCTTGCCCATGGAGTACAGCAGCACCGGCCGTTCGCTCCCGGCGACGGCCTCCCGGAAGATCTGGATGCTCTCCGCTTCCAGGCGCTGCAGGTGTGTCAGCCGGCTCATGACGGCCAAACAATCTTGTCGCGCATGGTCGAGCGTTCGAGCATGCCGTAGGTCTCCTCGCTGTCCCAGCGGTATCGCACCCCGCCCTGGTAGAGGACGGGGAAGTTCGGCATGTCCGGCCGGTCGACGACGTCGAAGGTCGACAGCGCCGTCTCGCCCTCGATGCGGGTGAGCCCGAGTTCGGATTCGAATACGACTGCGACGTCCTCGACGGCGGGCTGCAGCTTGCCGAGCCATGGCGCCTCGACCACCCGGGCGGGGATGAGAGGGCCGTCCCCGAGGTAGAGGAAGCCCTCGTTGAACGTCGGCTCCCCGTCGGCGGCGCGCAGCGTTCCCTTCGCGCGGAACAGCTGTTCGTAACGCGGTCCGCCCATGAGGCCGCCTTCTGCCAGGAGTGCCCGACGGTCGGCGGACCGACCAGATCGATACCGTTGTCCTGCCGCGCGGCCAGGATCTGGTCGGCGGCGACGTATGCGCCGTCCACCAGGTGCTGCGTCAGGGCCAGGTCGCGCTCGGCCAGGCGCCGGTGGACCCGGGCGGTGCTGTCGATGTCCGCTGGCGCCCGCCGGGCGCCACCAGCCCTCCCAGCTCACCGCTCCCCATGATCAGCATGACAGAGCAAATCACGCCGGCAAGGTGGAGAACCCCGGCAAATTCGCCAGCAGAGTCCCGTGGCGGTGAGAGGGATCATGAATGCCGAGACCCTCGCAGCAGCCCGGCCACCGATCGGCACGGATTCGGCTCCCCCAGGCCTGCTACCGGCGCGGATGGAGTATTCGGCATGCGCAGGGCCCTCATCACCGTGTCCGGGCGGCCATTCCCGCGCTGCGGGTGAGTGTCCCCGTGTACGAGGAGACGCTCACCGCGGCGATTGCGTTACCCGATGGCGAGCGGGCGGCGCTGGAACGGGTCGGTGCGGGTACGGCTGCCCGGGCTTGCGCTCCGGTCGGGGGAGGCGGCTGCGGTGGTCTCGTGGCGTGAGAGCCGACCGCCCAGAAGCAGCCAGTCGACGCGCCCGCCCGTGCCGCGCACGAAGTTCGCCCTGCCTGGGGTGGGTTCGCCGTTCGGGCCGAGTATGAGGACGTAGTCGGGCCGGTAGAACGCCAGCCGCGCCGCGGGTGTGCCGTCCACGGTCGCGATCAGTTGGCCGTTCGCCGCGGTCAGCTCGAACTGCCCGGTCTCCAGGTCGCCGGCCGCACCGATCGCCAGCTGGGTGTAGGTGCCCTCGTAAGGGGCCAGCTGCGCGGGGCTGAGCGCGCGTGGTGCCGCCGGCAGGTTGCTGATCCCGGCGAACCGGCGCAGCGCCCAGTCGTCGGTGAACAGCTCGTCCACGAGGTTCGGGCCGCCCTCGGAGTTGGTCAGCAGGGTGAGGGCGAAGCCGCGGTCGGGCACCATGAGGAAGCCCGAGTGCTGGCCGGTCCAGTCGCCGCCGTGCTGCACGATGCGCACGCCTTCGGCGCTGGGCCGCAGCAGCCAGTTGACGCCGACGCCGTCCAGTTCGACGAACAGCGTCCCACCGGGGCCGGGGTTGGACCGCATGGCCAGCAGGGACTGTTGTGACAGCAGCCTCGCGCCGCCGCCGGGGACGGTCCCGTCGCCGAGGTGGAACCGGGCGAACCGCAACTGGTCACGGGCGCTGGAGATCAGCGCGCCGGCTGGGGCGAGGCTGCGCCAGAGCCGGAAGGCGTCGGGCGACACCACGGCCTTGCCGTCGACCACGGTGTGCGACGCGGCCACGTTGAACCCGACGATCTCGTCGGTGAAGAAGCGGCTGTGTGTCAGGCCCAACGGGTCGATCAACAGGGCGCGGACGGCGACCTCGTACGGCACACCGGTCACCACCTCGATGACCCGCCCGACCAGCGCGACGGCCGCGTTGTTGTAGGCGAACTGCGTGCCCGGCGGGGTCAACTGCGGCGCGCGGACCAGGCCCGCTGCGAACCTGGCCGCCGCGTCGTCGCCCGGTCCGTCGTCCTGCACGTCGTCGCCCAGCCATCCCGCGGTGTGGTTGAGCAACTGCCGCAGGGTCACCTGCTGCGCCACGCCCGGGTCGGCGGTGCGAAAGTCCGGCAGGTACCGGTGCACCGGCGCGTCCAGGTCCAGCTTGCCCGCGTCGACCAGCCGCATCACGGTGGTCCCGGTGAAGGTCTTGGTCGTCGAGCCGACCCGGAACATGGTGTCGCCGTCGACCGGCACCGGATAGTCGACGTTCGTCACGCCGTATCCCTTGACGTACACGATGCCCTGGTACAGCACGCCGACGGCCGCGCCCGGGATGGCATTGCGCGCCATGCCCGCCGCGATCTTCGCGTCAAGTTCGCGAAACAGCCGCGCCGCGGCCGGCGGCGTTGCGGTGGTCGGCGCTTTGGTGGTGGGCGCTGTGGTGGCGGCCGCTGCATTGGCTGCCGACGCCTGGAACGTGGTACCGGCGACCGAGGCGGCCGCGGTCGCCGAGGTGGCGCGCAGCAACGTTCGCCGGCTCAGACGGTTGGTGGCATCGGACATGAGCGTTTCCTCTCCTGATACTGCGGCTTGCGGTGGACGTTCGGGACTACTCCGCCATTGGCTGTGGAGTGCGGCGGCGAGTTCGTGTTCTGATCGCAAGCTACGGACACAACTTCCGGCACCCTGCTGAGAAGGCGTTGCGCGATTTCCAGGCGGTCGCCCACGACGTGCGGCCGTTGGTGCGCAGCAGCGACCCCTCGTAGAGCCGCGATCCGAGCAGCAACGTCGCCGCGGCCGTGGCCGCCAGGATCAGCAGCCCCGCGAACGGCTCCCACCAGGCGACGTGGCCACCGAACAGCCGCACCGGCACGGCGACCGGCGCCGACAGCGGGAAGTACGACATGAACGTGATCGCGGCGACGTCGCCGCGCAGCACCGGCACAAGGATGAACGGCGCCATCACCGCGAGCTGCACCGGCAGCGACGTACCCTGGAGGTCCTGCTGCCGGCCGGCCAGGCGGGCGCCGATCAGCGCGACGATGCCGAGAAGCGTGACCTGACAGAACGACAGCAGCGTCATCGCGGCCACCTTGCCGGCGAGTCGCGCGGCCAGCCGGTGTCGCCGTCGACGAGCAGCCGGTAGCGCGGCGGCGTGTGGTCGGTGCGCAGCCGCTCGCGTAGCACCTGGACCACGACGTCGACCGCGAGCGGGTCCAGTCCCGAGAACGGCTCGTCGAGCACCAGCAGGTCGGGCTCGTGCACCAGCGCGGCGGCGATCTGTGCCCGCTGTAGATTGCCGAGCGACAGCTTCTCGAGCTTGTCACCGGCGCGTTCGGCCAAACCAAGACGGTCAAGCAGTTCCGCGGTACGCCGGACGGCCGCGGCCCGGTCCAGTCCGTGCAGCTGTCCGAGGTAGACGACCTGATCGGCCACGGTCATCTTGGGGTACAGCCCGCGTTCCTCGGGCAGGTAGCCGAACCGCCGGCGGGCCGCACGGGTCAGGGGCGAGCCGTTCCAGGTCGGCTCGCCCTCGTCGGCGGCGAGCACCCCCAGGATGATTCGCATGGTGGTGGTCTTGCCGGCGCCGTTGGCCCCGACGAACCCGGTCATCCGGCCGCCCGTCACCGCGAACGACACCCCCTTGAGGACCTGTCGTGCGTCGAAACTGCGGCTGACCGCATCGACGTTCAGCGCGGTGGTCACGGATGAACGCTATGGCTGCGCCCGGGCCGGGTCGTCCGACGCGAGGATGACCGCGCCGGATCATCCGCGCGGATGAGGCCGCACCACGCCGATCTCGTAGGCCATGACGACGGCCTGGGTACGGTCGCGCGCGCCCAGCTTGGTCAGCACCCGGCTCACGTGCGTCTTCACGGTCGTCTCACCCAGGTGCAGTGCAGCCGCGATCTCGGCGTTGGTAGCGCCGCCGGCCAGCGCGACCAGCACCTCGTACTCACGCGGCGTCAGCTCGCCGAGCGCGACCGGTGCGGCGAACGGCGGGGCCGGCCCGTCGGCCGGCCTCGGCGGCGCGAACGCGGCTATCACGCGGCGAGTGATCTCGGGTGCGAGCAGCGCGTCGCCGCGTGCGATCACCCGGACCGCCTCGACCAGCGCCTCGGGCGAGCTGTTCTTGAGCAGGAAGCCGCTGGCGCCGGCTCGCAGCGCCGCGAACAGGTAGTCGTCTCGGTCGAACGTGGTGAGGATCAGCACGGACGGGCCGGCCGCCGCGGTGATGCGTCTGGTGGCGGCGAGCCCGTCGAGGCCGGGCATCTCGACATCCATCAGGACGACGTCGGGCACGTGGCGTGCGGCCAGCTCGACCGCCTCTTCGCCGTCGGCGGCCTCGCCGACGACCTCGATATCGTCCTCGATCTCGAGGATGACCCGGAAGCCGGTGCGCACCAGGCGATGGTCGTCCGCGAGCAGGACCCGGATCGGAGTGGCGGTCACCGGCCGACCTCCATATCGGCCGCCCCGGCGTCGGCGCAGCCGGCTTCGGCCTCGGGGGCAGCGCCGGTCGCCGGACCGCCCGCCATGACCGACGCCGGCATCGGGATGCGGGCGCGCACCCGGAAGCCGCCGCCGTCGCGCGGCCCGGCCTCGACGGTGCCGCCGTGCAGCGCGACCCGCTCGCGCATGCCCACCAGCCCGAGCCCGCCCGGCCGCCCCGGGGTGGGCGGACCGCCCACCCCGTCATCGGTGACGTCGAGCTCCACCTCGCGGGCAAGGTAACGCACCCGGATGTCGACACTGGAGGCCGACGCGTGCTTGAGCGTGTTGGTGACCGCCTCCTGTGCAATCCGATACACCGCCTGAGACATGGACGCCGGCAGCGGCACCGGATCGCCCCACACGACCGATCGGGTCTCCAACCCGGCGGCGCGGGCGCGCTCGGCGAGGTCGCCGACCCGCTCGACGCCGGCCGCCGGGTCGACCGTGCCGGTGTCGGCGGCCTCGGAGGCGCGCAGCGCGCCGAGCATGACGTGCAGCTCGTCGACGGCGGTACGCGCGCTCTGCTCCACGGACGCGAGCGCGCCACGGGCCTTGCCGATGTCCTTCTCCATCGCGCGGCGGGCGGCCGCGGCCTGGATACCCATGACCGAGACGTGGTGCGCGACGACGTCGTGCAGTTCGCGGGCGATGCGTACCCGTTCGCCGAAGACGGCCCGCTCCTCGGCCGCGGCGCGGGCGTCGCGCAGCTCGTCGGCCTGCACGCGCAGCTGATGCTCGCGGCGGGCGGCGAGCCACGCGGTCTCGCCGAACAGGTAGGCGAAGCCGAAGACCAGCATGTTGATCAGGATGCTGTTCACGATGCCGGACAGCAGCGGCGGCAGCTCACCGCTGGCGCCGGGCACCCCACCGGGCGGGATCCTGTCCGCGGCGACCAGCCAGGACACGGCCAGCCAGACGAACATGGCGCCGAGCACCGCGATGCGCACCCAACGTGCGCGGCCGCGGTCGCGCCCCCACGCGCCGACCGCATAGATCGCCGCGTTGATGGCTCCGGAGGCGATCTGGGACTCCTGGGCGCCGCGGACCTGGCCGGCGATGAAAACGGCCGCGGTGACCAGCACGACCGCCTCGGGGTACACCCGGCGCCAGAGCAGCGGGACAGTGACGGCGGCAGCCCAGATCAGCATCTCGCCGGCGCCGCGCCGCACACCGAAGACGAACGCGCCGACACTGCGCACGAGAACGACGTTGAGCAGGGCGGCGGCCGTCACGGCCAATCCGATCAGCAGATCGGCATGGCGTTGCCGGGCGGTGGGGCCGGGCCGCTGCCAGTAATCGACGCCTGACATGCGGCGAGTTTGACACACCCGAAGCGCCTGGGGCCGAGCCGGGCGGCCGCAGCCCGGCCCGGTCTCGCCACAGGCGGCGAATCAACGAGCTGACGACTGATTTCACATACACGGCGCACGGAACAGCTCCGCGTCCAACCGCGCAGTGCCGACTCTGCCCACCCGGCCTACCAGGTGGCTGCGGCTACCCATCCCGCATGATCCGCAGCACACGCCCGGCCGATCCCGTCAGCACACTCGACCCCAAACTGGTCGCCGCCGCGCTGGCCGACGTCGCGTGCCCAGCGTGCGCGCCCGACCGTGCCGTCTCGGCCGCTGCGGCACACCTACGCGTCCTTACTCATCGACGCCGGCGTGCACCCCAAGGCACTGCAGGTGCAGCTAGGACACGCCAACGCCGCGGAAACCATAGACACCTACGGGCACCTGTACCCCGACACCGACCAGGGCACGCGGACCGCGATCGCGCCGTCGGCTGCCACGCTCTATTCGCCGTGCAACCGCGCGAGATATTCGACGGCGGGTTGGTGGCCCAGGGCTGCGGCGCGGCGCATGGCACGCATCGCGGTTCCCCAGTCCCCCACGTCCCGAAATTCCAGGGCGAGCGCCATGATCGCAAACGGCTCGTCCTGGGCGAGCACCGGTTCGATCCAGGCTTCAGCAGACGCGTGATCACCGCCTCGCAGAGCCAACCCGACCACGCCGACCATCGCGTCCACATCGCCCATGGCGGCACCCCGCCGCCAAAACGCCAGGGCCTGGCCCTCCCGGCCGTCCTGGCCGTTCCGCCAGTAGTTCGTGCCCAGGTTGAATCCGGCGGCCGCGTTGCCCGCCTCGAAGGCCCGCATCAGTATCCGGATTCCGTCAAGCTGCCGGCCGTGCTGGAACACCGCCAGACCACAGTTCGCCAGCATCTTCGCAGCACCAAGCCGCCGCGTTCATCCGCGTTCACCCGCCTCCACTACGCATCCACTCCGCTTCCACGCGGACACCGTTCCCGCCGTATCCTCCTGTCGTGGGCGACGACGGGGATCCAGACGACACCTCCCTGCTGGCCGGACTGGACGTGACGACGGGCGCGTGGCACGACCTGCTTCGCCTCGCGGACGATTTCGCAGCACGCCCCCATGCCGAGGACGACTGCCGCTGGGAACCTCCAGCAACTGGGTCCGACGACGTCACGTCGCCCGGTTATCCGACCTACGGCGAGCGAGTGCAGCGCGCATGCAAGGCCCTCTACAACGTGGGGGCGGTGACCCCGGCGTACCACTGGATGGGCAGGCCCGCGCAGGTCATGCCGAGCGACGGACACGAGCTGCAGCCGGCCGACGCGATCAGAGTCGCCACCACCATCATCCGAGGCGAGCGATTCTGCGACGGCGCGATCGGCCAAGCACTGGAAGAAGGCACGCTCCAGAACGTCCTGACATCGCTCGCAGCCTGGTACCGGAACCGCGCCACCGACGACACGCCAGAGTGAACGCGGCACCGACAGTCAGTCGCCACTGGAGCATCCGGCCCGGCCCGGCTGAGCGATCGAGCCCGGCAACCGCCCTCTCATCAACCCTTGCGCGGCTCTCGAAGCCGCCGCGCCCAGCCCTCAGCGCCATGCGTCGTGGGAACGTCGCGCGAACGGGCGCCTGTTGATGAAACCGTCACCGGACGCCCGTGGCCTCGAACTCCACCATGCCGCACCACCTGCGCCCACAACCTTCCCGCACCGGCCCTCCACCAGCGTTGAGCGCATCGCACGCTGTTTCGATGAGCAACTTACGGTCGCTGTAGGACTGGCAGCGTCACCGAAGCCCTTGAGCAGCCGTCCGCCTTGATACGGGTCGGCTTCCAGCAGCCGCCGGGGAAGCCACCTGCCGCGCCCGATCCACCACTTGGCGCGTGCGCACACCAAATCCCCCGCCCACTCAAGCACGACCGCCGCACAGGCCGCGATCTCGTAGCGACCCGTCAAATCCGCGAGATCGTCGAGCGCGTCAGTCAGCCCATAGCGCCACGTCTCCAGGCTCTTCGAATCGACCGGCGCCGGCCCGGCCTCAACCACCCGCCTCGCCTGCGCCCGCAACTGTTCTGCGCGCCCGCCGCGGCTGGCAAGCACGATCCCGCTCGCATACATCGTTGGCATGACCGCGCGCCGAGACGCCACACCCGCGTCCCAGAACTCGATGAAAGTGGCCGAGGTGTGCGCGAACAACTCAACCAGCCTCCCGCCGTAACACAAAGCCTCGCGGTACGTCTCTGCACCGCTGTCGCCCTGCACGACCACGATGCCAAGATCGGATGACCCAGAGGCCGCGCCAGGGTTTGGGCTGTGTGCTCTCACTCCTTAATCGAACGTACTAGCGTGTTTGACTAAGGAGATGCGGTCATGGCGACGCAGACCAGGAAGACGAAGTCCGAGGAAAAGATCCTCACCGCGGCAGCCGGGCTGTTCTATGCGAACGGGCTGCGCGGAGTGGGCATCGACCAGGTCATCGCGGCATCGGGCGTCGCGAAATCGACACTGTATGTGCACTTCCGCACCAAGGAGGAGCTGGTCGCGGCGTACCTGTGCAGGACCGATGACTCCTGGATGGCCCAACTGCAGGGCGCCGCCGCACGTACGGGAGACGACCCTCGCGAGCAGCTCGTCGGACTGTTCGACGCACTGACGGACGCCTTCGACCGACACGGCTTCTTCGGATGCCCGTTCGTCAGTGCGGCGGTCGAGGCAGACCTCGACTCGGAGGCCCGGGCCATCACCGTGCAGCACACCCAGCGCCGGCAGGCATGGCTGACCACGTTGAGCGAGAGCGCCGGCGCCGGTTCCGCCGAGTCGCTCGCCCTGCACATCGGACTTCTGATCGACGGCGCCCTGACCTCCGGGCGCCTGCTCCAGGACCGCAACGTCGTGGACGAGGCGAAAGCCGCAGCGCGTCAGCTCGTCAGTAGCCACACCTGAGCGCAGAGGCGCCAGCCCCGCATACCGATAAGTTCAAGACGGGAAAGTGGCGCGGTCATGCGCGCAGTGGTTCTGCACGAGTTCGACACCCCGCTGATCCTGGGCGGGATCGAGAAGCCCAACGCCGGCCCGGGCCAGGTGCTGGTCAAGGTCAGGGTCGAGGCCGGCGGCGTCAACCCGCTGGACACCAAGATCCGGGCGCACACCTCGAATCGCCGCGCGGATGCGCGACGGGAGTCGGCGAGATCTTCCACGGAGAGGCCGTGCGTCTGATCACGTCCGGTGCGTGGACCGCGCGGGCTCTGACAACCGAATCGTCGTCCCATCGGGTTATATGAGCGTGGGCAACCGAGACGAGCGACAAAGGGTCTTGGCCGGACGGGACGGGCGCGGCGCGTGCGCCCGTGACCTCGCGCCGAGGTTCGGGCAAGGACGGTATGGTCGAGCGGCCGGCTGCGTTCGAGGACTTCGTGGCGGCTCGCGGACAGCGGCTGCTGCGGATGGCGTGGTTGTTGACCGGTGACACGCACCTGGCCGAGGACCTGCTGCAGACCGCGCTGGTCAAGGTGTGGCCCAAGTGGGATCGCGTCGCGCGGGACAATCCCGAGGCGTACATCCGCACGGTTCTCGTCAACACCCACGCGTCCTGGTGGCAGCGTCGATGGCGCGGCGAGGTATCGACCGGCCTGTTGCCCGACACAGCCGCCACCCGCGACACGTACGCCGAGGTCGACGCGGAACACGATCTCGCCGCAGCGATCCGCGGGTTGCCGAGGCAGCAGAGGGCCGTGGTCATGCTCCGGTTCTTCGAAGACCTGTCCGTCGAGCAGACGGCCGCCGCACTCGGCTGCTCGACCGGAACCGTCAAGAGCCAGACTTCGCGCGCGCTGCACTCCTTGCGGGAGCGTTGGCCGGCGCTCGGGAGAGAGAGCGAAATATCGTGACTGACCGATTCGAGAGCGCACTGCGCGAGGCACTCGAGCGGGCGGTGCCGGTCGGGACCGCGCCGGACGACCGGTGGCAACACGTACAGAGGCGGGTGCAGCAGCGCCGACGGCGAGTGACCGCGACGATCGCCGTCACCGGTGCGCTGTCGGTCGGCTTACTCGGATTCCTGGCCGCTCAGCTCCCGGGCACCGGGCACGGTGGGCGTCAGGCGACCTCTGCCACGTCCCTCACCGCGCCTGTCGACTACGACACGAAGACTGTGACGCTGCCCGTATCCACGGCCGACCGCGACGGCTTGACCATAACCATCCCGACCTCCTGGAACTCGCTGACCACCGAGAACCACAACGGGTCCGCCGTCCTGGTCCTCTCCCCGCAGGCTCTGCACCCGCCGTCCGCGGATTGCGACGACTCCTTCTTCTGCGCCGTCGCGACGACGGGGGGATCAGGCCTCTTCCTCGATGAGAATTCCCTCGTGCTGTCCTTCACCATCGCTCAGGGGGCTGGCGTCAATCCCGGTGCCACGCAGATGCCCATGACCCAGTCCTGTCACGGCGTGGGAGGCGACATGGAAAAGCAGGGTGTCGTGCCGGGTGAAACGGTTATAGCCACATTCCAGATCTGCGAACGCAATCTCACGGCGCCGACGACCCTGAAGCAGCTCAAAGCCGCGCTGGCCAGCGCGCGTGTGACCGGTTGACCAGTACTCGACCTTCATGAGGTCTGCGGCTTCGTACATGAGGTCCGCGGCTTCGTAACGGCGGCTTCGTAACGGCGGCTTCGTAGAGGCGGCTTCGTAGAGGCGGCTTCGTAGAGCCGTCCACCTTCCATCGCACCGAGGTGAATCACGTCCACACACCGCAATGAACCGCGCCCGAAAACAGGATCCGTGGATGCTCCGCCAGGCCGCCACCGGGCGCGGGCCGTCGTGCTCGTCGCCACCGGGACGGGTTTGGCGGTGGCACTGCTCGTAGCGACCGTCATCGGACACGGCGGGTCGCGCGCAGCCGCCGGGACCGCGGACGCCAAGTCGGACACGCCGGGCACGCCGGGCACGTCGCAGCCGTCTGCCATCAACACGACAGCCGTCGTCGCGTCCAGCAGCCCTACGAGCCCGCCGGCAGCCTCGCTGCCCGGGGTCGGCGACGCGCTCACCGCCCAGATCCCGGCCGACAGCAGGCAGGCCGTCGTCGCCTACGGGGATTCGGTGGACTCGTCGAGGACAACCGTGGTCTTTTACCAGAAGGGCGCCGACGGATGGCAACAGGTGGCCTCGTGGCAGGGACACAACGGCGACAGGGGCTGGACTCGGCAGCACATGGAGGGCGACCTGCGAACCCCGATAGGCGTCTTCGGCCTCACCGACGCCGGCGGACTGTTGCCGAGTCCGGGTTCGCAGCTGCCCTATCACCAGTCCAGCGAGTTCGTCGCCTCAGGCCTCGGGTTCGACGGCGAATCGCTGGCGAAGGCCTTCAACTACGTGATCGCCATCAATTACAACCGTGTCGCGGGCTCCTCTCCGCTCGACAGCCGTGAGCCCATGGGCGAGGCCAGAGGCGGCGGCATCTGGCTGCATGTGGATCACGACGGCCCGACCCACGCCTGTGTGTCCATTCCGTCCGCCGGCATGGTCATGCTGCTTCGCGAACTGAGCCCGAGCGAGCACCCCGTGATCGTCATGGGAGACCGAGCCGACTTGGCGAACGCGTGACGATCGCCAAGCCGGCAGGCGACGACAACTCAGTCGATGCGGGCGAATGGCATCGTCGGGATCACCCGGCGCAAACGGCGGAACCTGACCACCGCATGTCAACGGCAGCATAGGGCAACGGTGTGTGAAGCAACGTGACAACTCCACCGTCCTGTCTGACACACGTCCCCTCGCAGTTCGTTCGTCACCTCTCGCTCCGGCCGTGCTCCGCGTCTATCTCCTTCAGATCCGCGGTGAGTTCTCCGACGCGGGGATCGGCGATCTCCTCCAGGATGGACAGGGCACGGCACCAGAGTTCACGAGCCAGGTCCGGTCGATCCGTGTCGCGGTATACCCGGCCGAGGCTGATCATCGTGCGAGCCTCCCCCTGCCGGTCGCCGAGTTCGCGGCGCAGGCCGAGTGCCTCCCGGAACTGTTCGACCGAAGCCTCGACGCGCCCCAGGTCGTAGTAGACCTGTCCCAGGTCGTGCGATATCCCGGCCAGTCCGTGTCGATCCCCCGCCTCGCGCTGGACGGTCCGGGACTCTTCGAGGTGCTCGATCGCCAGGTCGTAACGGCCGAGACCCTGGTACGTCTCACCCAGGTTCTGCAGCGTGATTCCCTCACCCCAGCGATCGCCCGCCTCCCGCCAGATCGGCAACGCGGGCCGAAGGAAGGTGAGCGCCTCGGCGTAGCGGCCGCTCTCCCGGTGCGCGGCTCCCAGGGCGTTCAGGCAGACCCCCTCGGCCTGCCCGAACCCGATCATCCGCCAGTACGGCAGGGCCCGGTGGAACAAGGCGATCGCATCATCCGAACGCTGCAGGTCCAGGTGGGCGATGCCGAGTCCGGTCGTGAGCACGGCATCGGCGAACTCATCACCGAGGCGGCGCGCCGAGGCGAGGCCGAGTTCGTGCGTCGTGATCCACTGCCCCCACGGTTTGCGCAGGTAGAAGTACCCGAAGAGCACCGCGGGCAGCTGCCACGCGATGGCGTCGTGGCCGGTCGACGCGGCGTGCCGGACCGCTGCGACCAGATTGGCCGATTCACGGTCGCACCAACCGAGCGCCTCGTCGTAGTCGGCGAACGCCGGCGGCGTCACGTCGGCCGGGGGCGGATCGATCGGGACGCGCGGACGGCCGGGGTCGAGCACCCTGTCGGCCGCGTCGGCGGCGTGGATGTACCAGCTCAGCAGCCGCTCGATCGCGGCGCTGCGCTCCTGCGGAGGCTCCAGGGCCGAGGCGAGTTCGGCCGCGTAGACGCGCAACAGGTCGTGGAGCCGGAAGCGGTCGCGGGAGCTCTCCTCCAGCAGGTGCGCTCCGGTCAGCAGCGCGAACTGGCGGCGGGCGTCCGCGCTGTCGGTTCCGCTCAGGGCCGCGGCGGCTTCCGCCGAGATGTCGCTTCCGAAGCCGAGGCCCAGCAGTCTGAACATCCTGGCCGCTTCCGCCGGCACCGTCCGGTAGGACCAGGACAACGCGGCCCGTACCGCAGTACCCGCGTCGTCGAGAGTGAGTGCGTCGAGCCGCTGGTGCTCGGACGCCAGTTGCCCGACCAGATCCGCCAACCGCAGCCTGGGGCGCGCGACGACACGTTCCGCGGCGATCAGCAGCGCCAGCGGCACGTGACCGCACAGCCTGGCCAGCTCCTCCACGGACCCGGGATCCTCGCTGCTCCGAGCGGCGCCGATGACGCGCTTCACCAGGATCGCCGCCTCACCGGGAGGCAGGACGTCGAGGTCCACCCGGTGGGCGCCGTCGCGCGCCGTCAAACCGGAAACCCGATCCCGACTGGTCACGATCACCAGGCTGGAACCGATGCCGGGCAGTAGCGGTCGCGCCTGGTCTGCGCTGCGGGCGTTGTCCAGGATCACCAGCATCCGTTTGCCGGCCAACAGCGACCGGAAGAGCGCGCCGGCCTCATCGACCTCGAGGGGGATCTGCTGTGCGGCCACCCCCAACGCGCGCAGGAACCGAGCCAGCCCCTCGATGGGTTGTACCGGCTCGCCCGGTGCGTATCCCTGCAGGTCGATGTACAGCTGCCCGTCAGGGAACCGGTCACTGACCTGATGCGCCCACCGCATGGCCAGTGCGGTCTTCCCCACCCCTGCCATGCCGGTGATCGCCACGGCCACCACCGGATCCTCGCCGCGGCCACGGACACTCGGCTCGACGAGGCCGGTCAGTGCCCTGAGCTCGTCGGCGCGACCGGTGAAGTGCGCCACAGCGGCCGGCAATTGGCGCGGTGTCACGGTGGGGCCGTGCGCCGACACGCGTACCGGCTCGGTGTCGGCCGATCCGGACACCACGGCGGGGTCGCCTTCCAGGATCTGCCGGTGCAGGTCCCGCAACTGCGGGCCCGGTTCGACCCCGAGCTCCCCGACCAGCGCCGTCCGGGCTCGTCGGTAGGCTTCCAGCGCCTCGGCCCGCCGTCCGCAGCGGGCGAGCGCGACCATCAACTGGGCATGGCCGTGCTCACGCAGCGGATACCGCTGCGCCAGATCCCGCAGCTCCGGGACGAGCTGCTCGTGCCGGCCCAGGTGCAGATCGGCCTCGACCCGCCACTCGACGGCCTGCAGGCGTTCCTGCTCCAGGTGCTCGACACACTCCCCGCGCAACGTCTGCGATGCGACGTCCTCCAGCACCGTGCCGCGCCAGATCCCCAGCGCCTCGGCCAGGATCTCAGAGCCCTGCTGCCACGAGCCGGCCCGCACCGCGCCGCCGCCCCGGCTGCACAGGACCTCGAACCGCGACACGTCGAGCTCGTCGTCAGAGACCTGACACAGATAGCCCGGATCGCGGGTCACGATCCGCGGTGCCACGTCGACGCCCACGGCACGGCGCAGCCTCATCACGTAGGCCCGCACCGTTCCGGCCGCCCCGACCGGAGGCCGCCCGTCCCACACGATCTCGGCCAGTTCGTCGACCGACGCCACGCGGTTCGCGCGGACCAGCAACGCCGCCAGCAACACGCGCTGACGGCTGGCGGCCACCCTCGCCTCGACGCCCGCGTCGTCGACCACCAGCAGCGTCCCCAGGATCCCCAGCCTCACTGTGCCCCCTCAGCCACCCCCGGCGCCCCGTCCCCCATCGCGCCCGGCGTCATCGAAACGTCAACGAGACGTCACGCCGCACGGCCAGAGTAGCCCAGGACGTCCCCGGAGGCATCAGCGTTGTGAGACGCCATCGAGGGGATCGCCTCCGGGGCGTCCGCTCTCCTTCACGGGGCGCACGGGGATGCGGGACGGGGTAATTCAGTGCATCGCAGACGTGCCGTGATCAGGCACGTCTGCGCGCCTTTGGGGGGCTGATCCGCGGAACGGTCTCAGGCCCGGTCGGCACCAGCCGACCGGGCCTGCGCCCTGCCATAACCGCCTACACGTCGTCCCGGTACGCGACGAACTCGTCGCGTACCGGCTCGTTCATGACCTCGCCGGGGCGAAGCCCGATCAGAAGTTGGAGAGGTAAAGCTTCTGGTCAGGGTACGCACAAGACGGGCAGTAGACGTCGGCGACGTAGTGCTGTCCGTAGAGGCCGCCTACCCAGACATCGGTGTCCCGGTAGCTCCACTGATGCTGGTTGTTGTAAACGTAGACCCCGGTATCGGTGTCCAGGATGTAGACGACGTTGTGGAAGTTCTGCAGACCGGTCGTCGAGAGATGCAGGTTGTGCGAGCTGTTGGTGCCAAGCATGACGCTGCAGGAAGCAGTGCAGTGCACGGTGTCCAAGGACTGAGCGGACGCCGGCACTTCCGGCACCATGACGACCGCTGTCGCGACGGTCGCCGCCGCTAGCAACGGGGCGATACGTGTACGCATTTGTCTTCTCCCTATCGTTGTCGTCCCCGAGGCGCCGGTCGGCACGGCCGGCGCCTCGGGCGTGGTGGTTCTTCCGCCGGACGGACTCAGAGGGCGGCGTTGACGAGCGCGGCGTACTCTGCGTAGCCGTCGTGGTTGGGGTGGAAACTGGAACTCTGGTGGACCAGGTTGGGTCCGTTGATCCACGGCGTGGACGTGGCTTCGCACACGCCGTGGCCGGTGAAGCCGTCGATCGCGTCCACGAACTTGATGTTCATGGACGGGTACTTCGCCAGTGTGTCGAGGACGGCGCCCGTGATGGTCTGTTGCAGCGCGTCAGACATCTGGTTCATCCAGGTCTGGACGTCGGACGTGAGCAGTCCGCAGAACAGCCCCGGGACGACGTGGAACAGGTGGGGGTAGCCGACGACGAGCACTTCGGCGTTGGGCGCGTGGAGGTGGATCTGCTGGTACACCGCTGCCAGGTGTGCCTCCAACTTCCCGATGAGGTAGGGCTCGTAGGCGGTCAGGGCCTCGGTGTCGACCCTGGTGGTGGGGTTGACGTCGCCGTGCGAGCGGGACAGCCGGAAACTGTCGGCAATGCAGCTGACCGGGCTGGTGGGGGAGGTGCAACCGATCAGGACGTCGGGGAATCCGACGTCGTTGCCGCCGACGCTGACCGTCACGAGCGTGGTGTCCTGGTCGAGCCAGCCGGAGTCGTCGATCTGGTTGACCTCGTGCTCGTGGTAGTTCTCGGCCACCCGCCAATCGGTGTTCTCCTGGTCGCCGGCCTGCACCGACGCCTGGGTCATGTCGACGGACTGGCTGCCGCTGCACGCCAGGGAGTGGTACACGGCCTGGTTGCCGGCCGCCAGGGCGGCGATCGTCGCCGACTGCCCGGGTAGGTGCAGCAGCATCGAGTAGGCCTGGGTGGCCGACCGATGGCATTCGTCGACGCTGCTCTGGTCGGAGTTCGAGTCGTACGGTTGGGCACTCTCACCCGACGAGTAGGAGTCACCGAGTGCGACGTAGCTGGCCACCGGTTGGCTCGACGGTATGAAGGCCAGCGCGTCGAACGCGAGGTCGCCGCCGTCCGCCTTCGTGGACGCCACGTTGACGCTGGCGTTGCTGAGGCTGACCGACGCACCGGCCGCCAGGTTGAACGTGCCCAGGTCCACCCAGGTGTTCTGGCTCCAGTGCTGGTTGACCACTCGGTGCCGGGTCTGGCCGTTGCCGAGGTTGATCTGGTAGTCCGCCTGCTGGGTGGTGGCTCCGCTCTGCGGGATGTGCACCTTGATGCGGGTCCATCCGGTGGTCGCGGCCGGCGGCGTCCAGGTTCCGGTGACCGTGTTCAGCGGGCCGGCGTGCGTGAACCAGAGATGGCCGCCGAATCCGGTGCTGCTCTGATGGAAGTCGATCTTCCCCTGATAGGTGATGCAGCGGGTGGTGCAGCCGGACTGGGTGAAGTCCGCGAAATGCAGCGTGAACGCGCCGCTGTCGGTCCAGTTCTGGGCGCAGGGTACTGCGCTGGGTGTCGTCACGTCGTCCACGATGACGGCGTTCGCGGGCAGGCCGGCCGTGGAGCAGTCGGGCGGATACACCACCCCGTTGGACGGTTCGGCCGTTCCCGAAAGATAGTTGAGAACCTGTGTGCCGCACAGCAGGGCATGTCCGGCCGGTGCCGGGCAGGCGACCCATGTGGTGTTGGGCTGGTGCCACCAGCAGTGCGAGTTCGACAGCTGGCACAGGCCGGCGCCCGCATGCCCGTTGACGTCTGTCGTCGCCTTGGGACTACAGGAGTTGACCGTGACGCTGCAGAACGTGCTGTAGTCCGGCACCTGGGGCGCTCCGTCGCTGAACCAGTATCCCGCGGCGTACGCCGGCGCCCAGGTGTTGTGAACGTAGTCGTACCGGGCCACCGGCGTTTTGGCCCAACCGATGACCTTTTCCTGGTACGGCCACAGGTTCGGGTGCTTGGTGTCGAACGGGATGCCGGCGTTGAACAACGCGCGATCGGCGGGATAGCTCGGGTTCGCCGGGTTGTTGGACCAGCCCAGTCCCCAGTGGCCGTTGCCGTCGTCGCAGGTCGGGCTGGGGGTGCAGCCGCGGGTGTTGCCGTTGGCCGCGCTCGGCTGGACGCCGGTGTTGTACGCCCACGCCGCGAGATACCAGTTTTCGATGTACTGGGAATCACCGGAGTTGGCCGTGATGCCGGCGGTCTGGAGCTGGTTCCATTTGTCGATGAGCGCGTTGAGCGAGGCGGCGATGTTGGAGGCGTAGTCGGTGGCGATGGCCCGCTGCTGGTTGGGAGTGTACGACGTCATCCCGTCGGCCACCGACATGCCGGTCGTCACCTGACCGACACCGTATCCACAGTCCACCGTGGACCAGGAGCTTCCGTTGCCGTAGAAGCCGCCCTGGTTGAAGTTGCCGGTTACACCGTCGACATTGTGCGGGCTGGCTTGCATGGTGTTCGACTCCTGAGCCAGAACTCCCAGCAGCACCTGCGCCGGCACCGTGCCGCCGTTGGCGAGGGGGTGTAGCCCGAACATGATCTGCGGCTGCCAGGGCGCCGGCATTCCCGAGCCCATCCAGTTGGCCGGTCGGGTGATCATGAGGCTGTCCTGGACGGCCAGGTCGGCTGCCCACTCCACCTGTGCCGCCGTGGCCTGCAGGGTCTGGACGGTCGGATCGTTGCGGGGGACGGCGCATCCGCGATCAGGGTCCCAGGGGACGGTGGACGGATCGACCGTGGCCGCCACCGCCGGGCTGCGGGCCGATGCCGGCCCGGCGGCCTGACCGGACGTCAGCCCCGGTGATGCGGCCAACCCCTGGTCCGGTCGCGTCGCGTCGGGCGAGACCGTGAAATCGACCGCGCGGCGGGTGGCGGTGGCCAGCGCCGAGATACCGACCTGCGGTGCCGACGCGCCCGCCGCCGGGGAGCTCCCGAACGTCGTCGACCCGGTCACCACGAGCGCGCCGGTCGTCGACGGCTCCGCGTTGGCCGGGGCGTCGAGCAGGGTCCAACCGCTGCCGCCGGATCGTATCTTCGTGCTCTGCGGTCCGATCACGAACACCCGCCCGGCCGAGCCGGCCACCTGCACCGCGCCGAGATCGCCGGTGCCCAGCAGGGTGGACTGGCCGGACTTCCACCGGCGTACCTCCACGCTGTGCCCTACCGGCACCTGATAGGCCAGTCCTCCGTCGGCGTCCGGGTGCACGCGGAAGGGAGTCGCCGCCTCCTGGCGCAGGGTGGTGAGGTCGCCGGTGGAAGTCGTCGCGACGAGGCTGCTGCCGGACACCGCGGCGACGCCCCCGGCGTACGGCACGGCAGAGGTGATCTGCCCTGGGAGGTCGAACTGACGGCGGACCCGCCCGCTCGCGGCGTCCAGGACCGTGACAGTGCTCGACGAGGCGGTCTCGTCCGACGAGGCGAAGGCCACGTCCTCGGTGCTGCCGCAGCCGGGGTTGAAGTAGGCCAGCGAGACCCGCAGCGCGGTCTTGAGCACGACGTCGGTCCGCAGGTCCACGACGGCCACGAATCCCCTGGCCTCCGGCGCATCCGCGTGGTTGGTGAACTGGCGCGGTGCGTAGACCACGACCGCTCGCTGCCCGGACCCGGTCACACAGGCCTGCCCGATCCACTGATCGGTGTCGTATCCGGGCTCGGCGAGCGTGGCCGCAGTGCGCCACTGGTACCCGGACGGTTCGTCGGCGGCCAACAGGTGCAGCCCGTCCGCGTCGCCCGCAGTGGAGACCGCGCGGTCGGTCGCCCGCCGCCAGTTCGCGGGCAGCACCGCATCGGGATCGGCGAGCTTTGATCCATCGCCGAGCTGGGACTCAGGGCTGGAGACCGCAGCGGCCGACCGGAACGAGGGCGCCTGAGCGGCGGCTGGGCCCGGGGCGGCCCCCAATACCCCGGCGATCGCCAGCGCTAGCGCTGGTACAAGCGTTGTTCGTGGTCTCATGTCCGACTTCTCCATCCGGAAAGGGTTAAGGCAGACGGCTGAGAGCCCGGGGACGGGCTGCGCCTCGTCCCCGGGCCCGGGCGACACTCAGCCGTAGGAGCCCTCACCGGTCGGCGAGCCGTTGAGGTAGTAAACGATCACGACCCTGCCGACGGCGTCACCGCCCGGACAGGTGACGATGTCGTGGAACTTGTGCGCCCGGCCGTCGTCGACGGAGTTGGTCCGGATCGGTCCCCAGTAGCAGGTGCGCAAGCCGAGGCCATCGCTCATCTGACCCAGGACCTCGTACCCGGGACGGTCCGCGTTGCCGTAGATGTAGCCGCTCACCGTGATCTGGTACGGCGAGTTGTGGGTGATCGTGCCGTAGACGCTGCCGTCGCGGTTGCTGAAGGCCGTCGACGCGTTCGCCGGACTCGCGACCAGGAGCGATCCGGCCACCGCCAATCCGAGTGCGGCCGAGGTGGCCGCGGTTCGACGGGTCATCCGCTTGAGTGCCATGGAATTCCTTCCGGAACCGTGGCGCCGGTACGTCCGACGCCGCTGTGACAGCGCAGCGCGCCCTTGTACCGGGGCGCTGTCTGCCGTCGCCGGACGAACCCCCATGAAGGTGCATGACTCGAACCGGCCTCGGCCACTCTGACCGGGTGGCGTGGCGTCTCGTTGACGTCTCGTTGACGCCTGTCGTACTCCACAACACAATTCGGCTGTGACCAGTAGCTTTACCTGGGAGGTCGTCTACTGGTTGGCTTGCGCGGTGTTGACCGGACCGGCGTACCGGCTCGGCCGAGGGGCACTGGGTGTGCTCGGGACCGTGGCGCGCGGCGACGGGGCGCTCCTGGCAGAGGTTCTTGCCCCACGTCACGAGAACGCGGTGCTGCGCCGGCAGATCGCCCGTGTGCACTACGAGCCTTAGGACCGCGCCTGGTTCGCCACCCTGTCCGCCCTGATCCCGCGGGCCGCGGGCCCGTGGGGCGAGTTCTTCCTCCGGGATCGAGCCGGCACCGCGCCACAGCGGGCCGACCTGGCGAGAGTTCCTGAACACCCAGGTGCACACCGTGATCGCCACGGACTTCCCGCACGTCGACACGGTCCTGCCCAGCCGCGATCTCCGCCTCCCGCACCAAGAACAGCTACCTCGCCTCCCGCTACCGCCGCCTGGCCGCCCGCCGAGGCCGCAAACGCGCCTGCTCGCCCCGCAACACAGCATCCTGATCGCGATCTGGCACATGCTCAGCCGCGGCGTCCCCTACGCCGAACCGGGCGGGACTACTTCCTGGAACGCACCGGCAAAGCCCGCGCCACCCGCCGCCCGGTCAGCCAACTCAACCACCTCGGCTACCACGTCGACCTCCACCCCACCACCCCATGAACCCCACAACGCCGCTGGTCACGAGGATTTTCGCATGAGCGAGCCGGGGTTTGTCTCACCCATCGCAACTCTGGCAACCGACTTGACGATAGTGCGCGACCGCTGTGCCAAAGCCCTTGAGCAAGCCCACCGGCCGCGACACCCAATTTGACCTCGCCGAAACAGATCCCTGCGAAAGTCGATTCCTGATATGCAGTGATCGTTCTGGCCCAACCGCGGTACACGAATGGCGCACGGACACAGCAGCGGGCGCTGCATGCACAGGCCGCAGGCATCCGCAAGTCAGGCAAAGCAGCAGGTCAAGTGCCACTGACCAGCTCATCTTCGCCAAGGCTGCTGCCGACAGGGGGCAGTGTGCTATTCGATCTGAATCGCAAAGTTCGATGAACGAAAAAGACCAGGTCAGACGACGTCTGTCCTGGTCTCTACCTGGTAGCCCCGACGGGATTCGAACCCGCGCTACCGCCTTGAGAGGGCGGCGTGCTAGGCCGCTACACAACGGGGCCAGGTGGGGTTGGCGGGCTCACGCCCTTGCCAACGGGGTCCAGCATAGGTGACGGCTCGGGGTCCGGCCAAATCGATATGAGGGGCGCGGGCGCGGGGTGCGCGGCTAGGGTCGGCCCATGAGCGTGAATCCCTTCTTTACGGCGAGCACCCTGCCGTATCAGCTGCCGCCCTTCGCCGAGATCCGGGAAGAGCACTACGCACCCGCCCTCGAGCGCGGGATGGCCCTCCAGCTGGACGAGATCGCGGCCATCGCGGGCGATCCCTCTCCGCCGGACTACTCGAACACCCTGCTGGCGCTGGAGCGGTCCGGGACCCTGCTGCAGCGGGTCCTGCTCGCCTTCCGCAACCAGACCGCCTCCGACACCACGCCGGGGGTCCAGGCCCTGCAGACCGCCTTCAGCCCCCGGCTCGCCGCGCACGAGGACGCTATCCGACTTGACGGCGCGCTCTTCGCGCGGATCAAGGCGGTGTACGACGGCCGGTCCTCGCTGGACGCGGTGTCGGCGCGGCTGGCCGAGCGGTACTACGCCGACTTCGTGCGGGCGGGGGCGCTGTTGGACGCCTCGTCGAAGGAGCGGCTGCGGGAGATCAATGCGCGGCTGGCGGAGCTGTCCACCCAGTTCGAGCGCAACCTGTTCGCGGACACCCACGCGCGGGCGGTGCTGCTCGACTCGGCCTCGGAGCTGGAGGGGTTGTCCGCCGACGCGGTGGGGGCGGCTGCGGCCAACGCGACCGCTCAGGGTTTCTCTGGCAAGTACTTGCTGAGCCTGCAGTTGCCGTCGAACCAGCCGCTGCTTGCGTCGCTGGCGCGGCGCTCGGTCCGGGAGCGGCTGTACGCGGCGTCGATCGGGCGCGGCGAAGAGAGCAATCGCGAGCTGGTCGTCGAGATGGCCCGGCTGCGGGCCGAGCGGGCCGCGCTGCTGGGGTACGAGAGCCACGCCGCGTACGTGGTCGCAGATCAGACCGCTAAGACGGTGGCGGCCGTGGAGGAGATGCTCGGCTCGCTCGTCCAGCCGGCGGTGGCGAACGCGCGGCGGGAGGCCGAGCGGCTGCGCGCGGCCTTCGAGGACGACGGGTACTCGGCGTCCGAGTTCGCGGCCTGGGACTGGCAGTACTACGCGGAGCGGGTACGCAAGAAGGAGTATGACGTCGACGCGGCGGCGGTGCGGCCGTACTTCGAACTGGAGCGGGTACTGCGCGACGGGGTGTTCTACGCGGCGGGGCAGGTCTACGGGCTGCGCTTCGAGGAGCGGGACGACCTGGTCGGCTACCACCCGGACGTGCGGGTCTGGGAGGTCTTCGAGGAGGACGGCTCGGCGCTCGGCCTGTTCGTCGGGGACTTCTACGCGCGCGCCTCAAAACGCGGCGGGGCATGGATGAGGTCCCTGGTGCCGCAGTCGGGGCTGTTCGGCCTCAAGCCGGTGGTCTCGAACAACCTCAATCTCGCCAAGCCGGCCGACGGCGAGCCGACGCTGCTGACCGCCGACGAGTTGCGCACCCTGTTCCACGAGTTCGGGCACGCGCTGCACGGCCTGTTCTCCGACGTGTACGCGCCGCGGCTGGCCGGATTGGACGTGCCGACCGACTTCGTCGAGTACCCCTCGCAGGTCAACGAGATGTGGGCGATGTGGCCCGAGGTGCTGGCGAACTACGCGAAGCACTACGCGACCGGCGAGCCGATCCCGGCGGACCTGGTGCGCAGGATGGCGGCGGCGCAGCGCTTCGGGCAGGGGTTCAAGACCGTCGAATACCTCGGCGCGACGCTGCTGGACTGGGCCTGGCACTCGATCCCGGCCGGGGCCGACCCGGGCGACCCGCTGGAGTTCGAGGCGCGGGCGCTGGAGGCGGCGGGCATCGCGTTCGCCGAGATCCCGCCCCGGTATCGGACGACCTACTTCGCGCACGCCTGGGAGTTCGGGTACGCGGCCGGGTACTACTCCTACATCTGGAGCGAGGTGCTCGACGCGGACACGGTCGAGTGGTTCCGGGAGAACGGCGGGATGACCCGGGCGAATGGGGACCGGTTCCGGCGCTCGTTGCTGTCCAAGGGGAACAGTGTCGATCCGTTGGAGGCGTTCCGCGCGGTGCGGGGGCGGGGGCCGGAGATCGGGGCGTTGCTGGAGCGGCGGGGCCTCACCGGGAATGGTGAGTGAAAACGTGACGACGAAAGTCGGCTGAGAAAGCGATCAGCGCGGATGTCTTGGACATCCGCGCTGGTCGAAGCTGTGCTGGGGTACCAGGACTCGAACCTAGACTAACAGAACCAGAATCTGCTGGGCTGCCAATTACCCCATACCCCACTGCTGTTGTTTGGCAAGCGGCACCGCCGTCGCCCGGCGCTGTCGCGTGGATTACTGTACCGGACGCCGCTGAGATCACCCAACTCGGTTAGGTCGCCGGGCGGTCCGGCGCGGAGCGGGCGAGGAGCCCGGGCAGCTCGGCGAGGCTGGCGATCCGCTCGACGCCGGCGGGTGGCGGAGGGTCGGCCGAGGGCAGGGCGCCGGGCCGGTCGAGCCACACGCCGCGCAGCCCGGCCCGGTGCGCGCCGAGCGCGTCGGTGTGCGGCTCGTCGCCGACGAACACGACGGCGGGGCCGGGCTTGAGGCCGAGCGCGGTGCAGGCGTGGGCGAACGCGTCCTGGTGCGGCTTGGGGGCCGGGAGTCGGTCCGTGCCCAGGATGCAGGCAAAGCGGCCGACCGGCAGGCCGACGGCGGACATCTTGGACAGCTGGTAGTCGGTTTCCATGTTGGTGACGATGCCCGTGGGGACGCCGAGGACCGTCTCGATGTAGTCGAGGGCGGTAAGGGTGTCCTCGAAGAGGAGGAGTTCCGCCTCCATACGTAGCCGGTACGCGGTGAACCAGGCGTCCGCCTCGGTGTCGGTGTAGGGCACACCGGTCATCTCACGCACCCGGTCGCGGCGTTGGCCGTACATGGTGGCGTGGCCGTCGAGGTAGCGTTGCACGTGCAGCACCTCCAGCCGCTTCCACTCCGCGTACGCCTCGGGACCGGCGGGCAGGCCGAGTTCGGCCAGACGCGCGTTGATCCCGAGGCGGGTGGCCCGTTCTAGGTCGATCAGGGTGCGATCGAGGTCGAACAGGACGGCGGATACGTGCGGTATGGGAGGGGTAGTGGGATCGGCGGGAGCGGTGGGGCCCACGGTTAGGCGGCGTTGCGTAGTCGGGTGAGGGTACGGTCGCGGCCTAGCAGTTCCAGGGACTCGAACAGCGGCGGCGAGACGCGGCGGCCGGTCACGGCGACCCGCAGCGCGGTGAAGGCGACCTTGGGCCGCAGGCCGAGGCCCTCGATCAGGGCCGTGCGCAGGGCCTCGTCGATGGCGGCGGTGGACCAGGTGGGGAGGGTTTCTAGGGCCGCGATGGCCGCCTCGATGACCGGCTTGGCCCCGGGGGTCAGCACCTTCTCCGCGTCGGCGGGGTCGACCGCGAACTTCGACTCGTCGACGAAGAGGAAGCCGACCATGCCGATCGCGTCGGACAGGACGACCATGCGCTCCTGGACGAGCGGGATGGCGGCGAGCAGCGTGTGCCACTCGGCGTCGGTGGCGAGGTGGCCGTCGGGGGCGTCGCCGGAGAGGAGGTCCGCGTCGGTGAGGAAGGGCAGGATCCGCTTGGCGAGGTCCTCGGGGGCCAGCCGGCGCAGGTGCACGGCGTTGATCGCCTCGCACTTCTTCAGGTCGAAGCGCGCGGGGTTGGCGGAGATCCGGGTGCCGTCGAAAGCGGCGACCAGTTCGGCCTTGGAGAAGAGTTCCTGATCGTCTCCCATGGACCAGCCGAGCAGCGCGAGGTAGTTGAGCAGGCCCTCGGGCAGGAAGCCGCGCTTGACGTAGTAGCTGAACGAGGCCTCGGGGTCGCGCTTGGACAGCTTCTTGTTGCCCTCGCCCATCACGTACGGCAGGTGGCCGAACTCGGGGACCCGCTCGGACAGGCCGAGGTCGATGAGGGCCTCGTGCAGGGGGATCTGACGGGGCGTCGAGGACAGGAGGTCCTCGCCGCGCAGTACGTGGGTGATCCGCATGAGGGCGTCGTCTACCGGGTTGACCAGCGTGTAGAGCGGCGAGCCGTCCGAGCGCAGGATCGGGTAGTCGAACACGTTCTCGGGGGCGAAGGTGATCTCGCCGCGTACTAGATCGTTCCAGCTCAGCGGCTTGTCTGGCATCCGGAAGCGCAGCACGCTGGTCCGGCCCGCGGCCTGGTGCGCGGCGATCTGCTCCGGCGTCAGGTTGCGGCAGGTGCCCTCGTAGCCGGGGGTGCGCTTCGCCGCCTTGGCCCGCTCGCGGCCCGCTTCCAGCTCCTCGGGGGTGCAGTAGCAGTCGTACGCGTAGCCGGCGGCCTTGAGGCGCGCCGCGACGTCGGTGTAGATCTCGGTGCGCTCCGACTGGCGATACGGCCCGTACTCGCCGCCGACCTCGGGGCCCTCGTCCCACTCCAGACCCATCCAGCGCAGCGTGTCGATCAGCGCCTGGTACGACTCCTCGCTGTTGCGGGCGGCGTCGGTGTCCTCGATCCGGAAGACGTACGCGCCGCCGTAGTGCCGTGCGAAGGCGTAGTTGAACAGCGCGGAACGCACCATGCCGACGTGTGGGTCGCCGGTGGGAGACGGGGGGAAGCGGACGCGGACGGGTACGAGTACGGGGACAGGTGCGTCCGGCGCGGTGTTGGTCACGGGCGCTGCGTTAGTCACGGGAAACCACTCTGTTGGTCAGGGTGCCGATGTTTTCGATGGTCACGGAGACGGTGTCGCCGATCTGCAGCGGGCCGACCCCGGCGGGGGTGCCGGTCAGGATGACGTCCCCGGGCAGGAGGGTCATCGCCTCGCTGATGTGGGCGACAAGGTCGGCCACGTCGCGGATCATCTGGGAGGTGCGTCCGGCCTGCTTCAGCTCGTCGTTGACGGTACAGGTGACGGCCAGGTCTGTCGGATCGATTTCGGTCTCGATCCACGGGCCGAGCGGGCAGAAGGTGTCGAAGCCCTTCGCCCGGCCCCACTGGATCTCGCTGCGTTGCAGGTCGCGCGCGGTCACATCGTTGGCGCAGGTGTAGCCGAGCACGACCTCCTTGACCCGCTCGCGCGGCACCTGACGGCACAGCCGGCCGATCACGACCGCGAGCTCGGCCTCGTAGCCGACCTCCTTGGAGACCTCCGGGTACGCGATGGTCTCGTTCGGGCCGATGACGCTGGTCGACGGCTTGAGGAAGGTGATCGGCACGTCGGGCACCTCGTTGCCCATTTCCCGCGCATGGTCGGCGTAGTTGCGGCCGATCGCCGCGATCTTGCTGGGCAGCACGGGGGCGAGCAGCCGGACCTCGTCCAGCGGCCAGGCCCGGCCGGTCGGCTGCGGCTCCGGGGTGAACGGGTGGCCGGCCAGCTCGGCGATCACCATCGTGGCGGGCTGCTCCGGGTCGCCCTCGACCAGCCCGAAGCGCACGGACCCGGCGTCGTTCGCCGTGTCGGGCAGGGAGAATCTCGCAATACGCACGGCTCCGAGCCTACCGGGACCGGCGCGGCCCTCCCGCCGGGCGGCAGGGCTTTGCCGGAGCCCGCCGGAGGCTACCGGTCCGCGTGCAGCAGCCCGTAGGCGACGGCGTCCACGATCGCGGTCCACGAGGCGGCCACGATGTTCTCCTCGACGCCGACGGTGGACCAGCTCTCCTCGCCGTCGCTGGTCTCGATCAGCACCCGGGTGCGCGACTGCGTGCCGTGGTCGCCTTCCAGGATGCGCACCTTGTAGTCCACCAGTTCCAGCCGGGCCAGCTCGGGGTACAGCTGGCCGAGGGCCTGGCGCAGCGCGGTGTCCAGGGCGTTGACCGGCCCGTTGCCCTCGCCGGTCGCGATGATCCGCTCCCCCTTGGCGTGCACCTTGACGGTGGCCTCGCTCACGTGGCGCCCGTCGACGGTCTCCTCCACGATCACCCGCCAGGACTCGACCGTGAAGAAGTTCACCGGCTGCCCGTCCAGCTCGCTGCGCAGCAGCAGTTCGAACGAGGCGTCGGCGGCCTCGAAGGAGTGCCCGCGGGACTCCAGCTCCTTGACCCGGTCGGTGATCCTGGCCACCGCGTCGCGGTCGTCCGACAGGTCGTAGCCGAGCTCGCGGCCCTTGAGCTCGATGTTGGAGCGGCCGGCCATCTCGGAGACCAGCACCCGCATGTCGTTGCCCACCACGGCCGGGTCGATGTGCTGGTAGAGGTCGGCGTCGGCCTTGAGCGCGGAGGCGTGCAGGCCGGCCTTGTGCGCGAAGGCAGAGAAGCCGACATACGGCTGCTTGCTGTACGGCGCGACGTTGGTCACCTCGGAGATGGCGTGCGCGATCCGGGTCATCTCGGCCAGTGCCCCGTCCGGGACGACCGGGCGGTTCTTCTTGAGCTGGAGGTTGGCCACGATCGTGAACAGGTTCGCGTTGCCGGTGCGCTCGCCGTAGCCGTTGGCCGCGCCCTGTACGTGGGTGGCCCCGGCGTCGATCGCGGCGAGGGAGTTCGCGACCGCGCAGCCGGAGTCGTCGTGGCAGTGGATGCCCACCCGGGCCGAGGTCGCGGCGATGACGTCGGCCACCGCGTCGCCGATCTGGTTGGGCAGCATCCCGCCGTTGGTGTCGCAGAGTGCGACGAGGCCGGCCCCGGCCTCGACGGCGGTGCGCACGCATTCGAGCGCGTACGCGCGGTCCATGAGGTAGCCGTCGAAGAAGTGCTCGGCGTCGACGAACACCCGCTGTCCCTCGGCGACGAGGTGCGAGACCGTGTCCCGCCACATCTCCAGGTTCTCGCGCAGGTCGGTCTTGAGCGCGAGCTCCACGTGCCGGGGGTGCGCCTTCGCGACGAGGGTCACGATCGGGGCGCCGGATTCGCGCAAGGCGGCCACCAGGGGGTCGTCGGCGGCCTTCACACCGGCTCGGCGGGTCATGCCGAACGCGGCCAGTTGCGCATGCTCCAGGTCCAGCTCTGTTTGAGCGCGCCTGAAGAACTCGGTGTCCTTGGGGTTCGCCCCTGGCCACCCGCCCTCGATGAATCCGACGCCCAGCCCGTCAAGGTGCCGGGCGATGGCGAGCTTGTCCGCCACGGACGGACTCAACCCCTCCTGCTGCATGCCGTCGCGCAGGGTGGTGTCGTATACGTGGAAGTCGTCGCTCGCCATTCTTCGCTCCCTCAAGGCATGGACGGAAAAGCAAAAGACCCCTCGCGGTCGCGAGAGGTCTGCGCATCGGCGGCGGGTTGATCGAGGTCAACCCTGTGCAGATGCGCCTCGGCAAATAATCACCTGCCGGGTCCACATGGGGAGCGAGTCTGGCACGGTTTCGGGGGTGTGAACAACGCGTTCCGACATATGGACGCGGTACCGCGTCGGCGCGTGCGGAAACGAGAAGTCCCCGCGTCACCACGGGGACTTCTCGTCAGGCGATCCCGGCAGGGCAGGTCCGGCCCTGGTCAGGCGTCGATTTTGTGCAGCCAGCCGTGGGTGTCGGCGATCCTGCCGCGCTGCACGCCGAGCAGGTGCTCGCGCAGGCGAAGGGTGACCTGGCCGGGCTCGCCGTCGGCGATGGAGAAGGAATCGGTCTTCGACTTCACGCTGCCCACCGGGGTGACGACGGCGGCCGTGCCGCAGCCGAAGACCTCGGTCAACGCCCCGGACGCTGCATCGATACGCCACTGCTCCACCGAGAGTTTGCCCTCCTCGGTCGCGATGCCCAGGTCGGCGGCGGCGGTGAGCAGCGAGTCGCGGGTGATGCCGGGCAGGAACGCACCGTTGAGCGCGGGGGTGAACAACCGGGCGTCCGCACCGGAGCCGTACACGAAGAACAGGTTGTTCGAACCCATCTCCTCGACGTAGCGATGCTCGTGCGCGTCCAGCCAACAGACTTGGTCGCAGCCCTCTTCCACGGCCTGGGCCTGCGCCATGAACGAGGCGGCGTAGTTACCCGCACACTTCGCCTCGCCGGTGCCGCCGGGCGCAGCGCGCACATAGTCCTCGCACAACCACACCCGCACCGGCTTGGCCACACCCTTGAAATAGGACCCGGACGGCGAGGCGATCAACATGAACAGGTATTCGCCTGCCGGCCGGTTCACCCCGAGGCCGGTCTCCGTCGCGAACATGAACGGGCGCAGGTAGAGCGACTTTTCCGGGTCCTCCGGGACCCATGCCGCGTCCTGCTTCACCAGCGCGTCGAGTGCGCCGAGGAACAGCTCCTCGGGTAGTTCGGCCATGCCCATCCGGCGGGCCGAGCGCACCATCCGGGCTGCGTTGGCCTGCGGACGGAAGGACGCGATCGTGCCGTCCTGCTGCCGGTACGCCTTCAGACCCTCGAAGATCTCCTGGCCGTAGTGCAGCGCCGCCGTGGCCGGGTCCAGTTCGATCGGGCCGTACGGACGCAGCTGCGCATCGTGCCAGCCACGCCCGGAGGTGTACTTGACGGTGACCATGTGGTCGGTGAAGTACCGTCCCCAGCCGGGATCGGCGAGAATCGCGGCGCGCTGCGCGGCCGCGAGCGGCTCGCTGCTGGGCTTGAGCTCGATGGTGGTCATTCGGTTTCCTCTATGTGGGGGCCAGCCTGGGCCGCTCTGCACGTGACGGCCCCGCACACGGGAAGACCTCGGGTCCGTCACACTGACTTTTCTCGCCTAGTGAGACGGTAACCCAATATGACTACCGACTCATCCGGCCGCAGCTACTCGTACGTCACTGCCTTGTACGCCGCTCACCTGAACTGCGATGGCGTCGCCGATCTCCGACGTGCTGCGCACGCCCAGTCCGGCCCGCTCGGCCAGGTCCGCCTCGGCGGCGGCCTCGACGGCGCGGGCCGCGGCCTCCAGCTCCTCGCCGAAGCCGCGGGCGGCCAGGTGGTGCAGCAGCATCGCGCCGGACAGGATCGCGGCGGTGGGGTCCGCCTTCCCGGTGCCGGCGATGTCCGGGGCCGAGCCGTGCACGGGCTCGAACATCGAGGGGAAGGCGCCGTCCGGGTTGACGTTCCCGGAGGCGGCCAGGCCGATGCCGCCGGTGACGGCCGCGGCCAGGTCGGTCAGGATGTCGCCGAAGAGGTTGTCGGTGACGATCACGTCGAAGCGCTCGGGCGCGGTGGTCAGGAAGATGGTGGCCGCGTCCACGTGCAGGTAGTCGGTGGCGACCTCGGGGTACTCGGTCGCGACCGCGTCGAAGATCCGCTTCCACAGGTGCCCGGCGTAGACCAGGACGTTGTTCTTGTGCACCAGGGTCAGCTTCTTGCGCGGGCGGGCCGCGGCGCGGGCGAAGGCGTCGCGCACGACCCGCTCGATGCCGAAGGCGGTGTTGAGCGAGACCTCGGTCGCCACCTCGTGCGGGGTGCCGGTGCGCAGCGAGCCGCCGTTGCCCGTGTACGGGCCCTCGGTGCCCTCGCGCACCACCACGAAGTCGATCGGGGCCTCGGAGCGCAGCGGGCCGGTCACGCCCGGGAACAGCTTCGAGGGCCGCAGGTTCACGTAGTGGTCGAAGGCGAAGCGCAGCTTGAGCAGCAGCCCTCGCTCCAGCACCCCGGACGGGACGGTCGGGTCGCCGACCGCGCCGAGCAGGATCGCGTCGTGCCGGGAGAGCCGCTCCAGGGTCTCCTCGGTGAGGGTCTCCCCCGTCGCGTGCCAGTGCCGCGCGCCCAGGTCGTACTCGGTGGTCTCGAGCTTGACCGAGGCCGGCAGCGCCGCGCGCAGCACCTTGAGCGCCTCGGCGGTGACCTCGGGGCCGATGCCGTCGCCGCCGATCACGGCGAGGCTGAGCAGCGGGCTGGGAGCGGACTGCGTGGAGTCCGACGACGTCGCTGTGCTGGAAACCATGGGGCGAGCGTAACGCGCGTCTCGCGGCTCAGACACCGACCGTCCGCGATATGGACCGTACCGACTGGCGCCGACTGCGGCGGGCAGCGGCGCGCGCGGAGCGCTCGTCCTGCGGGGTGGACGGGGCCGGCGGGACCGGCCGGGCCGCTGCGGCGCGGGGCTCGTCGTCCCGCCAGTCGTAAGCGTCCTGCAGCGCGCGGCGGGCCTGCGCCCTGGCGTCGTTCTCGTCCGCCGGGAAGGCCCGGCGGCCCAGTTCCTGCTGCTCGTGCTCGTACATCGTGTTCCGTCCCTGGCCGAGAGGTGGGCTGGCGGAAGGCGTCTGCGCCGCCCCGGGTACGGACACGCCTGGCTTGTGGCCGGAAACGCGGTCCTCGGGGAGTCCGACCCGGCGCGTGGGTGGTGCGCCGATAGTCGGAAGTCCTAGCAATCGACGGTACCGGGCCGGGCCGCGCTTGTCGCGCCCATTGGTCGGACGTCCTACTATCTGAGACGGATTGTGCCAGCGGGAACACTCTGCGCTGTGTCCCTAGCGCGCGGCTGAGGGGCCGCTCGCGACTCAGCGGAACGCCTGTCCGGCGACCTCCCTGATCAGCCCGGTGAGCAGGCCCGGGGCGGCCATGTGCGCGATGTGGCCCTGTCCTGCCAACGTGACGACCCGCGCCTTGGGCAGCACGGCGGCCAGGTCGGCCGTGCGCTCACGCAGGTGCGCCGGGCTGGCGTCGCCCTCGACCAGGGTCGTGGGCACGTCGAGCTTCGCGAAGCGCTCGATGCCGACGCCGAGCGCGTCGAGGGTTTCGTTGTCGGTGATCTGCGCGGCGGCGACGGCCGCGAAGTAGGCCCGGGCGCGGGGATCCGCGAACATCGCTTCGACTTCCGCCACGGGCATCGTGACGATGTCGCGCATGTGGATGCGCATCGCCTCGACCGGGTCGCCCGCGTCCAGCGCGGCACGGGCACGCAGCCCGGCCTCCCCCGCGACCGGCGACGTGGTGGGCATCGGCGGCTCGTAGACCAGGATCGCGGCAAACGACGACGGCGCGAACAGCGCGGCCTGCAACGCGGCGACCGCGCCCGAGGAGTGCCCGACCAGCAGCACCGGCTGCTCCAGCAGCGCGGCGACGGCGAGGATGTCGGCCGCCTCCACCGCCATCGAGTGCGTTCGCGGCAGGGTCGCGCCGGGGGCGTAGATCCGCCGGTGGATCCGCACCATCCGGAAGTCGGCGGTCAGCGGTCCGACGACTGCGTCCCATGAGGTCGCGTCGCCGCCACCCGGATGGACCACCAGCACCGTCGGACCGCTGCCGTCGTCGAGGGCGGTGATAACGGTGCCGTCGTTCGATGTCGCATGAAGTTCAGTCATACGGCTGAGGATGCACGCGGCGGCTGACACGGCGTGGACACCGCGCTGACACGCGGGCCTGACCAGCGGGCGCAACGCATCGGCCCCCACCCAGAAGACTGGGCGGAGGCCGGCAACGTGAGCTATACGTGCGTTGTCTGCGTGAGGCAGACAGGCAGGTTACGGCAGCGAGACGGCACGGCCCCAGGAGGCACCGATCGCGTCGGCGATCTCGGTCAGCACCTCGCTGGGGATCGCGGAGTCCACCGCCAGCGAGACCAGCGCCTCGCCGCCCTTGGCGGAGCGGGAGACCTGCATGCCCGCGATGTTGATCCCGGACTCGCCGAGCAGGCCGCCGATCAGGCCGACCACCCCGGGCCGGTCCACGTACTGGAAGAAGGCCGAGTGCTCGGACAGCGCCAGGTCCACCGTGAAGCCGTTGATGTCGACGATCTTCTCGGTGAACTTCGGTCCGGACAGGGTCCCGGAGACCGAGACCACCTCGCCGGTGGCCAGGGTGCCGCGCACGGTGACCACGTTGCGGTAGTCCGGGGACTCCGAGGTGGTGGTCAGCCGGACCTCGAGGCCGCGCTCCTGGGCCAGCAGCGGGGCGTTGACGTAGGAGACCGAGCCCTCGACGACGTCGGCGAAGACCCCCTTGAGCGCGGACAGCTCCAGCACCTTGACGTCGTGCTGGGTGATCTCGCCGGCCACCACCACGTCGAGCTGCTGCGCGCCGCCGCCGGCCAGTCCGGTGAACAGCCGGCCGAGGTTCTCCGCCAGCGGCAGCCCCGGGCGCACATCCTCGGCGATGGTGCCACCCTGCACGTTGACCGCGTCCGGCACCAGCTCGCCGGCCAGGGCCTGGCGCACCGAGCGGGCCACCGCGATGCCGGCCTTCTCCTGCGCCTCGTCGGTGGACGCGCCCAGGTGCGGGGTGACCACGACCGAGTCCAGCTCGAACAGCGGGGAGTCGGTGCACGGCTCCTTGGCGAACACGTCGATGCCCGCCCCGGCGACCCGGCCCTCCTTGATCGCGGCGGCCAGCGCCGTCTCGTCCACCAGGCCGCCGCGGGCCACGTTGACGATCCGCACGGTCGGCTTGACCTTGCGCAGCGCCTCCTCGCCGATCAGGCCGAGGGTCTCCGGGGTCTTGGGCATGTGCACGGTGATGAAGTCGGAGGCGGCCAGCAGCTCGTCCAGGGCCACCAGCTTCGCGCCGATCTGGGCGGCCTTGCCGGCCTGCACGTACGGGTCGTACGCCAGCAGCTTGACTCCGAAGGGCAGCAGCCGCGCGGACACCAGCGCGCCGATCTTGCCGAGGCCGACGATGCCGACCGTCTTGCCGTCCAGCTCGATGCCGGTGTACTTCGAGCGGGCCCACTTGCCGCCCTTGAGCGCGGCGTTGGCGCTGGCCACGTTGCGCGCGCTGGCCAGGATCAGCGCCACGGTCAGCTCGGCCGCGGAGGTGATGTTCGAGGTGGGGGCGTTGACCACCATCGCGCCGGCCTTGGTGGCGGCGGCGATGTCGACGTTGTCGAGGCCGACCCCGGCGCGGGCGATGACTCGCAGCTTCTTGGCGGCGGCGATCGCCTCGGCGTCCACCTGGGTGGCCGAGCGGACCAGGATCGCGTCCACGTCGGCGATGGCGGGCAGCAGCTGGGCGCGGTCGGCCCCGTCGCAGTACCGGACCTCGAAGTCGGGGCCGAGGGCCTCGACGGTGGCCGGGCTGAGCTCTTCGGCGATGAGAACCACGGGCTTGGGCACGGGGGAATTCCTCCGGTCGTCCGTCAGGGGAGTAACGGAATGGCGCCCGGTTCCACCACGCTGTGGTCCTGGCAAGATGGAACGGCTGTCGCACCGTTGTGTTAACGCTGGATGTCCTGCAGCCGCTTAGGGGCCATGGTACAGATTCGACGGCCAGAATCGAGGCCCTTAAAGGGGGACAAATCGATCTCCCCGGACCGGGCCGGGTCGAGCCGCGGACACCGCCCGCGGGCCGCGGAGGCCCACGTCACAGAACACTGAGCGCCTCCGCCGAGGGTACTGCGGATCGCGAAGGTGTGCTCTGGAGTCCGCTGCGCGATCAGGAGTCCGTGGCCCGCAGCCCCCACTGCTGGATGTTGTAGGTCGGGCCGGCCGCGGTGCCGTTGTCGCGCACATTGCCGAGCCGTGGGTCGAAGGCGATCAGCGTCGGCATCTGGTAGAGCGGCAGCGTGTAGGCGTCGGCGCTGATCTGGGCGTCCGCCTGGTCCAGGTCTGAGGCGACGGCGCCCTGGTCGGTCGAGGTGGCCGCGGCGGCGAGCCAGGCGTCCACCTTCGCGTTCGAGTAGTCGCCGAGGTTGGCACGGCCGCCGGTGGCAAAGAGAGCCTGATTGGCGGAGGCCGGGAACGGGGTGGCCATCCCGGCGAGGGCGACGATGTCGTACCCGTCGCTGTGATTGCCGCCGCTGCCGGCACTGCTGTTGCCACTGCTCTGGTTGGCGCCGGCGGCGAGGGTCGCTCCGAGATCGTCGGTCGGCGAAACGTCGACGGTGATGCCGAGCCTGGCCATGTCGGCGGCGAACAGGTCGCACTCGGCCTGGCGCAGTTGCTCGCCCAGGGCGTACCGCATTACGAGGGCCGGGATCGCGGTCCCGGCCGGGGCGGTGAGCCTGCCGCCGGTGGTGACGTTCGTGAAGCCGGCCGCGGTCAGCAGCTTCTGCGCCTTGGCGGTGTCGCCGGTGCCGAGGCCGGTGGACGCGACGTCGTCCCGGTAGCCGGACTGGTTGGGCACGAACATCCGGTTGTCCAGCGTGGTGGAGGCGGGCTGGAACTGCCTGATGGTTTTGCTCAGCACGTCGTCGCGGCTATACGCGGTGAACATCGCGGTGCGCAGGGTCCTGCCCCAGGCCGCGTCACCCAGTGCGGGGTTCCGGAGATTGAAGTCGATGTGCTCGAGCCGCTGGCCGGAGTCGAGGCGGTAGGTGACCGCGCCGCCGAGGCTCTTGACCTGGTCCACCAGGCTCAGGCCCGGCTGCGGGTAGATCCCGTCCACCTGCCGCTTGCGCAGGGCGACGGTTTCCTGGGACGAGTCGGCGACGGTCCGGAAGACGACCCGGTCGAGCTTGGCGGCGGCGCCGTAGTACCTCGCGTTGCGGTCCAGGACGACCGAGGTCCCGTTCGACGCGGCTGTGCCGTTCGACGTGACTGTGTCGTTTGAAGTGACTGTGTCGTTTGAAGTGACTGTGTCGTTTGAAGTGACTGTGCCCACCTTGAACGGGCCGCCGGACACGGTGGGCACATTGGCGCCGAACCAGGCGAACGAGGCCGCGTCATCGCCGTGCTGCTTCGCGACGTGCGCCGGGTAGAGCGGGCCGAACAGCGACTTCCAGTCCGGGAACGAGGTGCGGAACACGACGGTGACCGTCTTGCCGCCGTCCGAGCCGGTGACCGACTTGATCCGGTCGTAGCCGACGCTGCTGTCAGCGCTGATGCCAGTGTCAGCACCGTTCTGCACCTGCCAGGCATAGACGAAGTCGTCCGCGTCGATCGGAACGCCGTCGGACCAGACCGCGTTCGGCCTGATCCGGTAGACGACGGTCTGCGGAGAGGCGGCGGTCTGGGTAGCGCTGTCCAGCAGGTCGGAGTTCATCGTGACCGCGTACGAGGGGTTCGCGATGAACGTGCTCGGATACACCCCGTTGAGCACCTGCCGACCGTCGAAGGTGTCCCCGGCGGTGGACAGCAGGTTCCAGTTGCCGACGGCCGATCCGATCGTCCAGGTGACCTGCCCGCCGGTCTGCACGTCCGCACTGTTGAACGAGTCCGCCGCCGCAGTGCCCGCCAGGCTCACGTCCGCCGCGACGGAGCCGCCCGAGGACGAGCCGCCGCACCCGGCCAGGCCGATCGCCAGCCCGACCGCCGCAGCCGCGGCCGCGCACCAGGCCGTCCCGCGCCGGAGGCCGCGTGCCCCACTCGTCCCGGACATGCCGCACTCCCTTGCCTCGTCAGTCGCCTAGACGACAAAGTAGGGCGAAAGGGAGCCGATTATTCCGAAGTTCCGCCGCACGTGTGACGCGACGGCGCGGCACGCGTGAACAATGGGTTCAGCGGTCCGTCTGACCGCACGGCGACGTTATCCACAGAGATACGTTGACCCTGACGAGTGAATACGCTTGGTTCGGGCGAACAGAGATCAAGAATCATGGACTCTGGTGGCGACCAAGAAAGGAGCGGTGACATGTCCGTAGCCGTACACGAGACGCACCTGCTCGACCCGCGGGCGCAAGTCCAGGCGGTCTGGGAGGAGCTTGACGCTCCCCTGGGCTTTCGCGCGGAGATCCTTGAAGGGACCGTCGTCGTGGCACCACCACCCGCCAACATCCGCAACACCGTGGCCGCCGTGCTCAGCCGCCTGCTGATCCGTTAGGTCCCCGACGACTGGGATGTTCATCAGACCCAGGCCATACAGCTGGCCTCGACCGGGGATATCTACATTCCGGATCTGCTCGTCTATTCACACGACAAACTGCCCACCGACGGCTACACCGCACCCGCCGAGCACGCGCTCCTCGCCGCCGAGATCACCTCGCCGTCGAACGCGGATCACGATCGGAAGCGCAAGCTGTGGGGCTATGCGCACGGGCCGGTACCTCTGTATCTGCTCATCGATCCGCACGCACCCGACGGTCCACACGTCACGCTCCACTCCAGGCCCGAGAGCGGGGCCTACCAGAACGTCACGCGCGTGCCGTACGGCGAGGCGATCACGCTTCCGGAGCCGTTCGACCTGAAGATCGACACCGGGCGCTTCCCCCGTAGCTGACCGCGCATACGCACGCAACAGCGCGGACACGCCCCCCTTCGGAAGCGTGTCCGCGCCACGCGGACATCTGCGATCAGGCCTCGGCGTCGACCCAGGACATGAGCTTGCGCAGGCGCTTGCCGACCTGCTCGACCGGGTGGTTGCTGGTGGCCTCGTAGAGCTTCTTGTACTCGGGCAGGCCGTTGTCGTACTCGGCGATCCACTTGTCGGTGAACTCGCCGGACTGGATCTCGCCGAGGATCTTCTTCATCTCGGCACGCGTGCCGTCGTTGATGATGCGCGGACCGCTCTTGTAGCCGCCCCACTCGGCGGTCTCCGAGATCGACCAGTTCATCTTGGACAGGCCGCCCTCGTAGATCAGGTCCACGATCAGCTTGAGCTCGTGCAGGCACTCGAAGTAGGCGATCTCCGGCTCGTAGCCCGCCTCGGTGAGCGTCTCGAAGCCGGCCTTGATCAGCTCCTCGACGCCGCCGCAGAGCACGACCTGCTCGCCGAACAGGTCGGTCTCGGTCTCGTCCTTGAACGTCGTCTTGATGACGCCGGCCCGCGTGCCGCCGATGCCCTTGGCGTAGGACAGCGCCAACTCCTGCGCCTTGCCGGAGGCGTCCTGCTCGACCGCGATCAGGCACGGCACGCCGAAGCCGTCGTTGAACTGGCGGCGCACCAGGTGGCCCGGGCCCTTGGGCGCGACCATGGCCACGTCCACGTTCGGCGGGGGCTTGATCAGGCCGTAGCGGATGTTCAGGCCGTGGCCGAACATGATCGCGTCGCCGTCTACCAGGTTCGGCAGCACGGCCTCCTCGTAGACCTTGCGCTGCACCGGGTCCGGCACCAGGATCATGATCACGTCGGCCTCTTCGCAGGCCTCGAAGGGAGTGACCACGCGCAGGCCCTCCTCCTGCGCCTTGGCCCGCGACTTCGAGGTCTCCGGAAGACCCACCCGCACGTCCACCCCGGAGTCGCGCAGCGAGAGCGCGTGGGCGTGGCCCTGGGAGCCGTAGCCGAGTACCGCGACGTGCCGGTTCTGGATCACCGAGAGGTCGGCGTCGTCCTCGTAGAACATCTCAACTGCCATGATGACTATCCGCGTCTTTCTATCTGGGTGGCGCAGCCCCCGGGCGGAGGCTGACACCGCGTTAGGCGGCGCGCTCGACGGAACGCAGCGTACGGTCGGTGATGGAGCGGGGGCCGCGGCCGATGGCGACCATGCCCGACTGGACCAGTTCCTTTACCCCGAAGGGCTCCAGGACCCGGAGCATCGCCTCCAGTTTGGCGGAGTCCCCGGTGGCCTCGACCACCAGGGAGTCCACCGAGACGTCGACCACCCGGGCGCCGAAGGGCTCGACCGTGGCCAGCACCTGGTGCCGCTCGGCGGCGTCGGCCCTGACCTTGACCAGGATCAGCTCGCGGTGCACCGAGGCGCCGGATTCCAGCTCCACGATCTTCAGCACGTTCACCAGCTTGTTGAGCTGCTTGGTGACCTGCTCGAGCGGGTGGTCGGCCACGTTGACCACCAGGGTGATCCGGGAGATCTCGGCGTACTCGGTCGGCCCGACGGCGAGCGACTCGATGTTGAACCCGCGCCGGGAGAACAGCGCGGAGACCCGGGCCAGCACCCCCGGCTTGTTCTCGACCAGCACCGAGAGGGTGTGGGTCTGGCCGGAGTGGGCCTGGGGCGGGTGGCCCGCACTCGCGTGACTCGGAATGCTCATTTCCCTACTCCTCGCCGTTCGCCGCTGTGTCATTCATCGTCGACTCCGTCGAAGGCGGGCCGCATGCCGCGGGCGGCCAGGATCTCGTCGTTGGAGAGCCCGGCCGGGACCATCGGCCAGACCATCGCGTCCTGGTGCACCACGAAGTCCACCACGACCGGGGCGTCGTTGATCGACATCGCCTTCTCGATCGTCGCGTCGACCTGGTCCGGGGATTCGCAGCGCAGCCCGACGCAGCCGTACGCGTCGGCCAGCTTCACGAAGTCCGGGATCCGCCGCGACACCGTTCCGGCGAGGGTGACCCCCGGGCCGCCGGCCAGGTCGGTGTTCGAGTACCGCTGGTTGTAGAACAGCGTCTGCCACTGTCGGACCATGCCCAGGGTGCCGTTGTTGATGACGGCCACCTTGATCGGGATGTCGTTGATCGCGCAGGTGGCCAGCTCCTGGTTGGTCATCTGGAAGCAGCCGTCGCCGTCGATCGCCCACACCGTCGCGTCCGGGCGGCCGACCTTCGCGCCCATCGCCGCCGGGACCGCGTAGCCCATGGTGCCCGCGCCGCCGGAGTTCAGGAACGTGCCCGGCAACTCGTAGTTGATGAACTGGGCTGCCCACATCTGGTGCTGGCCGACCCCGGTGGCGTAGATCGCCTCGGGTCCGGCGATCTTGCCGATCCGCTCGATCACGTACTGCGGGGCCAGCGCGCCCTTGATGGTCTCGTAGCCCAGCGGGTACTTGGTGCGCCAGCCGTCCAGCTGCGCCCACCAGGCCGCGTAGTCGCCGACCCGTCCGGCCGCGTGCTCGGCCCGCACCGCGGTGGCCAGGTCGGTTATCACCTCGGCGCAGTCGCCCACGATCGGCACGTCGGCGACCCGGTTCTTGGAGATCTCCGCCGGGTCGATGTCGGCGTGGACCACCTTGGCCTCGGGGGCGAAGGAGGACAGCTTGCCGGTGACCCGGTCGTCGAAGCGCGCGCCCAGGGCCACGATCAGGTCGGACTTCTGCAGCGCGGTGACCGCGGCGACCGTGCCGTGCATGCCGGGCATCCCCAGGTGCAGCGGGTGGCTGTCCGGGAACGCGCCGCGGGCCATCAGGGTGGTCACGATCGGGGCACCGGTCAGCTCTGCCAGCACCCGCAGCTGCGCGGTGGCCCGCGCCTTGAGCACGCCGCCGCCGACGTAGAGCACCGGGCGCTTGGCCTCGGCGATCATCCGGGCGGCCTCGCGGATCTGCTTGGCGTGCGGCTTGGACACCGGGCGGTAGCCGGGCAGGTCCAGGTCGACCGGCCAGCGGAAGGTGGTCGCGGCCTGCATCGCGTCCTTGGCGACGTCCACCAGCACCGGGCCGGGCCGCCCGGTCGAGGCGATGTGGAAGGCCTCGGCGATGGTGCGGGCGATGTCCTCCGGGCGGGTGACCAGGAAGTTGTGCTTGGTGATCGGCATGGTGATGCCGCAGATGTCCGCCTCCTGGAAGGCGTCGGTACCGATCGACCCGGAGGCGACCTGCCCGGTGATCGCGACCATCGGGACCGAGTCCATGTGCGCGTCGGCGATCGGGGTGACCAGGTTGGTCGCGCCCGGCCCCGAGGTGGCCATGCAGACCCCGACCTTGCCGGTGGCCTGCGCGTAGCCGGTGGCGGCGTGTCCCGCGCCCTGCTCGTGCCGGACCAGGATGTGCCGGATGCGGGTCGAGTCGAGCAGCGGGTCGTAGGCGGGCAGGATCGCCCCGCCCGGGTAGCCGAAGATGGTGTCGACGCCCGACTCCTCGAGCGCCCGGATGAGTGCCTGCGCGCCCGACATCGGGACGCCTGCGGTGGCGGCGCGCTGCGACCCGTGACTGTGGGACGCCGCACCTGAGGACTGGGGACCCGGGGCCGCCGCTCTGGCCTGCTCGGTCATGGTCTGGACTTCTCTCGCTCGGTCCGGGCCGCCGCCCGGTACGCGTCTTCTAGGCCAACAAAAAATCCCCCGGCCCGAATGGGCAACCGAGGGATGCGCGCTGGCGTGGAGCCCTGAGGCTGTCAGCCGGCGCGCTGGCCGAGTACGAGCTCGCGTGGATGGATGAAGGCGATCCGCATGGGCTAGACACTCTCGCGCCCGGACCGGCCGCGTCAAGCCGGGCGCAAGGGTGTCTCGAAATCCGGACACGCCGATCTCACCGAGTTCACGGGGCCGTCTCATCCGCGGACTGCCTCCTCGGCGCCGAAAGCTCGGAGAACGCGGTGTCCTGCGGGAATGTCGTGTCCGGCGGGAAGTCTGTGTCCGGTGGGAACGCGGTGTCGTCCGGCGGCGGCGACGGGCGGACCGACGCCCGCCCGACGCCGACCGACCGGTGGATCACCACCCGGCCCTTGCCGCCGGCCTTGGCGTCGTACATGGCCAGGTCCGCCTCGCGCATCAGCTCGGCGGCGGTCGCCCCGGGCCGCCAGAACGCCACGCCGATCGACGCGCCGATCGTGAAACGTCCGCCGGGCAACAGGTACGGGCGGGTGAGTGCGGCGTGCACCCGGTCGGCGACATCGCGGGCCACCTGCTCGTCCCGGCCGCACTGCACGAGCGCGGCGAACTCGTCGCCGCCGAACCTGGCCACCGTGTCCCCGACCCGCACCGAGCCGCGCAGCCGGGCGGCCACCTCGGTCAGCAGCGCGTCGCCCGCCGCGTGCCCGCCCGCGTCGTTGACCTCCTTGAACCAGTCCAGGTCCAGGAAGAGCACCGCGACCGGGTGCAGCGCGGCGGAACGCTGCGACAGCGCCTGCTCAAGCCGGTCGGCGAACAAGGCGCGGTTCGGCAGGCCGGTCAACGAGTCGTGGTAGGCGTTGTAGGCGAGCTGCTCCTGCAGGGCCACCCGGTCGCTGACGTCCCGGCAGGTGAAGACCAGGCCGCCGCGGTGCCGGGTGAGCGTGCACTCGGCGTGCCGCCACAGCACCGTGCCGCCCTCGAGCGGGAGCGGCTGCACGGCCCGGATCCGGCACTCGATCGCGGCCGAGACGGCGGTCCCGTTCAGGAAGCTCTGGATCGTACGGGCCGCGGCGCGCCGGTCGTCCGGGTGCACCAGGCCGTAGAGCGAAGTGCCGGACAGCTTCTCGGGTTCGTACCCGAAGACGTGCAGCACCGCCGGGGAGACGTAGCCGAGCCAGCCGTCCGGGCCGACCGTCATGATCACGTCGCTGGAGCCCTGGACGAGGGAGCGGAAGTGCTCCTCGCGCAGCGCGAGCTGCCGGGTGAGCCGGTGGTTCTCCAGCAGGGTGACGCCCTGGCGGACCACCAGCGCGGCGAGCACCGCCCCGCCCGCGGCCAGCAGCGCCGGGTGCACCCGGTGGTCGCCGGTCAGCCCGTCGGCCAGGATCCCGGCCAGGCAGATCGCCCCGGCGACGTACGGGAAGAGCAGTCCGGCCAGCACCAGCGTCCGGCGCCCGCCGGAGACCAGCGAGACGTGCATCCAGTGCCGGGCCCGGTGCCGCTGCGTGCCGCGGGTCCACACGCTTATCCACGGCGCGACCGCGAGCAGCAGGTAGCCGAGGAACCAGCCGGAGTCGAGCAGCTCGCCGGAGGTGTAGCCGGCCCGCACCGACGGAATCGTCCAGATCGCGTCCGAGACGACGACCAGGGAGTACCCGGCCACGAGGGTGGCCATCGAGGCCCCGTCGCGCCGGCCGCCGCGGAAGCGCAGCGCTATGACGAGGCTGACCAGGAGGATGTCGAAGACCGGGTAGGCCAGGCTGAGCGCCACGCGCAGCGGCGAGCTGCCGTCCGTCCCGGCGTCCTGGGCCAGGGCCAGCGCCCAGCCGCCGGTGAACAGCGCGCCGGCGATCATCGCGCCGTCGAGCAGCAGCTTGAGCCAGCCGATCAGGGTGCCCGGGCCGCGGTGGTGCACGAGGGTGCCGGCCATCGCGAAGGGCGCGAAGAACAGGAACATCCAGTCGGCCACGGAGGGCGAGGGCGGCGGGTGGTGCAGCACGATCTCGTACCAGCCCCACACCCCGTTGCCGAGCCCGGCGACCAGCGCGGAGGCGGCGAACAGGAGCCAGGAGGTGCGCAGCCTGCCGCGGGCGGCGAACGCGCGGGCCGCGCAGGAGGCGGCGGCGAGGGCGGCGACGGCGGAGAGCCCGAAGTCGCCCATCAGGTCGGCGAGCGTGTGCGGCGGGCCGTCCCCCGGACTCGGTGGCGAACCCCAGCGCAGCATCGAGCCGGCCGTGTAGGCGATGGCCAACGCGGCGACGGCGGTCAGGGCAGTGGCTGCCCGGGTAGTCCCCGCCCGGCGATTCTCAGTGGCGACCATCGTCCCGGTTCTGGTCGTGCGGATCGGCGCCGTGGACGGCGTGGTGCTGCTTCCGCGCTTCCCTCGCTCCGCCGTCGGCGACTCTTCACTCTACGACACCTCATGGAAACTCTGAGTAGTGATGGGTGGATCCGGCGGCACTTTCATCAATACGGGGCTTTCATCACTACGAGCGCTCGGGAACGGGGCCCGTCGGCCCCGGCCTTCCTTGATCCAATCGTTGTCGAATTCCAGTGCACGCAATACCGCACGGGTGTATGAAGGTGGCTGACGAGCGGCGAGCTCGTCAGGGGTGTGTTTCAGGGGAGGGGCCGGGGTGGCTCATACGTCATCGATGCCTCCGGACGGGCCGGATGCGGACGTTCCGGAAGAGAACGAAGCGCAAGCGCTGGAGGTGCAAGCGCTAGAAGCGCAAGAGGAGCACGAAGCACTGGAAGTGCGCGAAGTAGTAGAAGAGGGCGAAACGCAGGAAGAGAGCGACGAGAGCGCAGCAGAGAACGCGCCAGCGGCGACTGCGGAAACGTGGGCGGGAGAGTCCGCCACCAAGACCCGAAGCAGGGCACTGATCGCCACGGCCGTCGGGGTTTCCTACCTGGTCCTGGCTGCAGGGACCGCCGCCGCCGTGGTCGCGGTCGCCTCGCCGGCCCCGGTGAACTTCGCCGCGCTGGCCTCGCCGTCGACGAGCGGTTCGAACGCCGCGTCCGGGAGCGGTTCGGCTTCGCCGTCCGCGTCCGCCTCGCCGTCGCCTTCCCCGTCGCCGAGCCCGAAGTCGACGGTCACCGGCTCGGTGAACAACGGCGTGCACCACGGCGATCTGCGCTACTTCCTGCTGCCGCCGCCGAACTCGCCGAGCTCCATCCAGGGCAATCCCGACGGCAACGCGGAGAGCCTGAGCGACGTGGTGACGGAGTACGGCGGCACGTCGGACACCAAGTCCTTCCTCACCGGGCTGGGCTTCAAGGCCGGGGCGAACCGCACGTACCAGGACAGCACGCTGGGCGCGAACGTGAGCATCGAGCTGATCCAGTTCGGCTCGAGCGGCTCCGCGAGCGAGTGGCTGCAGGGCTTCTCGCTGAACGGGAACGGCTGGAACTCGTTCTCGGTCTCCGGGGAGTCGGGCGCGTCGGCGCGGGAGAAGAGCACGGACGGCTACGACAACCTGATCGGCGTCTACGCCGAGGGCGACACCTTCTACGAAGTCACCATCTACGGCATGGGGACCTTGCCGCACGCGGACCTGTCGAATCTGATGACCGCAGAGCACAGCAGGTTGTCCCATGGCTGAGGAAATCAGGACCGAGACGATGCCCGAACCGGAACCCGTGCCTGTGGCTGAGGCCGTGTCCGTAGCTGAGGCTGTAGCTGAGGCTGAGCCCGCGGCTGTGACCGAGCCCGTGTCCGTGGCTGAACTCGTCGGTGCGCCGACAGAGACGGCCCCCGAGACGCCCCCGAAGAAGAAGCGGACAATTCGAACCCGCAAGCTCTTCACCGGCGCACTCGTCCTCGGCGTCATCGGCGGAGTCGCTGCCGGTTACACGATCCAGGCGCTGCGGAAGCCCACTCCCCTGCCCGCGCTCAGCGTGACGCAGCCCGTCTACCCGGTGAGCTCGATCTACGTCGGCGTGCAGCCGTCGGCGCTGCCCGCAGGCTCGGACGACGCGACCGTCGTGAACGGCGACCTGACGAAACTGCTGCTGCCCACCCCCGCCGGCGCCACCATCCCCTTCTACGACCACGGCTGGATGGAGCTGGCGAGCGAAGCGAGCCTGTGCGACGACCCCGGCAGCTGTTTCACCTCGAACGTGACCGAGGGCGTCGCACGCATCGCCGACACGTCCTGGAAGCGCGGCGACGGCACCTACGTCGAGATCCGGATCTTCCAGTACCAGCCCGGGGATTCGGACTCGGTCGACAAGGCGTACACCAACTTCCCCGCCGCCGGCCACTCCACGCTCACGATGCCCGCCGGGGTCACCGCGTCCGGATACGAGTACAAGGACTCGGACGGCGCGAACGACGACCACGCGGTCGCGGTGCACGGCAGCCTGGCCGTCTACTTCTGGGTCACCTCGACCGCCCGTGTTCCGGATCCGTCAATCATCAATGATCTGATTACCCGCCAGATGGCGAGGCTGTGATGGAGCCCGAGATCGAAAGCACAGCCGGCGCCGGCGCCGGGGTCAGCGCCGAGACCGCATCCCAGGACCCGCCGCCGAACGACCCATTCCCTATCCCCCTTGCCGCTTTTCCGCCCGCCGGGTACGCCCCGCCACCGCCCGCCCCGACGCGTAGCTTCCCGCGCGCCAAGGCACTGATAGCGGCTGGCGCGGTGCTGTCCATCGCCGTCGGCGCAGGCATCGGCACGTACGTTGTGCAGCAGCGTCAACACCGTAACGACCAGGCGATAACAGCCGCCGAGGCCGTCCAGGCCGCGAAGCCGAAGCCGGTCACGGCCGGGATACGCGCCGACGGTTCGCACTACGGCACGCTCTTCGCCTACCTGCTGCCGGTTCCGGACGGATACTCGCTCGGGCCGTATGACGCGAACTACGGCAACAACAGCTACGTGAGTGCGGCGCAGATCACCACGCAGCTGGAGGATCTGCTGTCCGGCATTCCGAAGTCGGACATGTCGAACGCGAAGGGCGCGCTGGCGAACACGCATCTCAAGGGGGTCGCGGTGCGCACCCTGGAGAACGGGTCGAGCTCGTCGGTGGTCGTCTCGATCGAGCTGCTGCAGTACGACGTGAAGGACGCCAAGAGCGCCTCGGACAGCTTCAACAGGCTGGTCTCCGACCTGAACGTGTTCCGCAACGGCCCGTCGGTGCCCGGATATAGCCAGGCCAAGTGCGTTCTCCCGCCCGGACTCGGCAGCGACAAGGTCGACGAGATGCTGTGCGTCGCCTCCAGCGGCGATGTCGAGGTGATGGTCGACGCGCAGGGGATCGCGCCGCTCGGCCAGAGCGAGATCGCGACGCTCGTCGGGCAGCAGCTCGACCGGCTCAAGACGCCCCAGACCATTGACCGATGAGGCCGTAGACGATGACTGACACAGGAATCTCCGACGGGGCCGGGACACCCGAACCGGCCGAGCCCGTCACACCCGTCACAACCGTCGAAGGCGTCACACACGTCGAAGGCGTCGCGCCCGCAGAGGATTTCGCACCCGTCGAGCCGGCTACCCCCGGCGAGCCGGTCGCGGCTTTCGCGCCGATCGAGGTTGCTGAGCCCACCGTGGTTGTTGAGCCCACCGCGGCTGTCGGGCCGGACGCGCCGGTGGAATCCGCCGAGACCGCAGCGCGCAAGGCCCGCAACGCCCGCGTTCGTCGCAACGTTCTGCGTTGGACCGGAGCGGTCGTGCTGGCCCTCGCCGTCGGAGGCGGTACCGCGTTCGCGATCAGCGTTCCGCACCGCACCGACATGCCTGGACTCAGCACGCCCGCCGACGGCCGGTATGCCTTCCCCGTGCTCAGCCTGCCGACCCTGCCACCCGGACAGCCCGCGCCCAGCGCGTCGGCGAACACGACCGCGGAGCAGCACCTCGCGGACATCCGAACCCTGCTGCTGCCGAAGCCTGACGGCGCGACCACGCCGAGCGTGAGGACCAGCGGCTGGATGCAGGACGCGTACACGCTGTTCACCAACCAGCAGGACAAGGTCCTGTTCGCGGAGTACGGGCTCCGGCACACCGCGACCACGGCCTGGACGACCACCGACGGCGCGACGACGAAGATCTACCTGCTCCAGTTCGCCGACGGCCCGGCGGCGGCGGACCTGCTGGGAAACCTGACCAGAGACGTCGTCAGCACCAGCGGTACGACCGGCCTGTCCAGCACACTCAGCGGAGCCACGTCCGGCGCCGCGACCCACAGCATGGAACTGAGCGCCCAGGTGGCAGCCGACTACACGGCGGTCACGGCGAACGGCAAGATCACCCGGTATGGAACGTTCAGCATGGGCGACATCGTTGCAGTGGTGATTCAGTCCGGTCCGGCGAAGCTGCCACTCGCGCCGTTCGCTCAGGTCATGACCCTGCAAGCAGAACTGCTTCGGTAAGCAGCACGCAGCAAGCAGTGACCGGCAATCGGTGACCGGTAGCTGGCAATCAGCCGTCACGACGAGGGCCCCGCACCGATTTCCGGTGCGGGGCCCAGTCAATTCCTACGTCCAGCGCAAGCACGGACACGGTGTCCCATGCAGACGGACACGTGTGAACACGCCCCGGCGCCCGATCAGGCACCAGCCTGCGCGATCGCACTGTCCCAATCAGGCGGACACGTGTGAACACGCTGTCCCGGTCAGGAGGACAAGCGGCCGAGTACCAGCTCACGCACGCGCGCGGCATCCGCCTGGCCGCGGGTCGCCTTCATGACCGCACCGATGAGCACGCCGGCCGCAGCGTGGTTGCCTGCCCGGATCTTGTCGGCGACGGCCGCGTTGGCCGCGATGGCATCGTCGATCGCCGCCAGCAGCGCCGAGTCGTCCGAGACTACCTTCAGGCCGCGGGCCGCGATGACCGCGTCCGGGTCGCCGTCGCCGGCCAGCACGCCCTCGACGACCTGGCGGGCCAGCTTGTCGGTGAGCTCCCCGGCCTGGATCAGCACCACGATCCGGGCCAGCTGCCCCGGCGTGATCGGCAGCTCGGCCAGTTCCACACCGCGCTCGTTGCCGACCCGGGCCAGCTCGCCGGTCCACCACTTGCGGGCCTGGTCGGCCGGGGCGCCCGCGGCGATGGTCTCGACGATCAGCTCCAGCGCCCCGGCGTTGACCACGGACTGCATGTCGAACTCGGAGATGCCCCAGTCGGCGGTGAGCTGCCTGCGTCGGACTGCCGGCGACTCCGGCAGCGTGCCACGCAACTGCTCCACCCACTCACGGGACGGGGCCACCGGCACCAGGTCGGGCTCCGGGAAGTAGCGGTAGTCCTCCGCCTCCTCCTTGATTCGGCCCGAGGTGGTGCTGCCGTCGTTCTCGTGGAAGTGCCGGGTCTCCTGCACGATCTTGCCGCCGGCCTCGAGCACCGCGGCGTGCCGCTGGATCTCGTAGCGGGCCGCCCGCTCCACCGAACGCAGCGAGTTGACGTTCTTGGTCTCCGAGCGGGTGCCGAACTTCGCCACGCCCTTGGGCTTGAGCGAGAGGTTCACGTCGCAGCGCATCTGGCCGCGTTCCATCCGGGCCTCGGACACTCCCAGGGCCCTGATCAGGTCCCGCAGCTCGGCCACGTAGGCGCGGGCCACGACCGGGGCCAGGTGGCCGGGCACCTCGATCGTCTTGGTGACGATCTCGATCAGCGGGATCCCGGCCCGGTTGTAGTCCACCAGCGAATAGTCCGCGCCGTGGATCCGGCCGGTCGCCCCGCCGACGTGGGTGGACTTGCCGGTGTCCTCCTCCATGTGCGCGCGCTCGATGCCGATCCGATAGGTCTCCCCCTCGACCTCGACGTCCAGGTACCCGTTGTACGAGATCGGCTCGTCGTACTGCGAGGTCTGGAAGTTCTTCGGCATGTCCGGGTAGAAGTAGTTCTTCCGGGCGAAGCGGCACCACTCGGCGATCTCGCAGTTCAGCGCGAGGCCGATCCGGATCGCGCCCTCTACCGCGTCGGCGTTGACCACCGGCAGCGCCCCGGGCAGCCCCAGGCAGGTCGGGCACACCTGGGTGTTCGGCTCGGCCCCGAACTCGGTCGGGCAGGAGCAGAACATCTTCGTCTTCGTGCCCAGCTCCACATGGACCTCGAGGCCCATCACCGGGTCGTACCGCTCCAGCGCCTCGTCGAAGCCGAGCAGTTCCTGAGTCAGCACGGTCATGTCGTCGAATGCATCCTTCTGCTACTTGCCGGAGGTGAGCATCAGCGGCTCGACCAGCTCGGCTTCGATGATCTCGTCGGAGGCGCGCACGGTGCGTACGGCGATCAGGGCGGTCACGGCGAGGACGGCGGCGCTCAGCGCGCCGTGCAGCAGGGCGAGCTTGTCGCCCTTGGCGCGGGCGTCGCGGACCGCCTTGACCACCGCGAAGGCGCCGGCCACCTGGCTGCCGGCGAACACGGCGCGGCCGACCTTGCTCTTGGGGACCTTCACGATCGGCCTGTCCTTGGGCTTCCTGCTCACAGCGCCGGGACCTCCTCCAGGATCGGGTGCCCCCACTGGTCGAGCAGCGCGGCCTCCAGGGCCGCCCCCACGCGGTAGAGCCGGTCGTCCCTGAGCGGCGGCGCGATGATCTGGAAGCCGACCGGCAGGCCGTCCTCCGGGGCCAGGCCGCAGGGCACGGACATCCCGGCGTTCCCGGCCAGGTTGGTCGGGATGGTGCACAGGTCGGCCAGGTACATCGCCATCGGGTCGTCCACCCGCTCGCCGATCTTGAACGCGGTGGTCGGGGTGGTCGGCGAGACCAGCACGTCCACCCGCTCGAAGGCCGCGTCGAAGTCCCGGATGATCAGGGTCCTGACCTTCTGGGCCTGGCCGTAGTAGGCGTCGTAGTAGCCCGAGGACAGCGCATAGGTGCCCAGCATGATCCGGCGCTTGACCTCGGGGCCGAAGCCGGCCTCGCGGGTCAGCGCGGTGACCTCCTCGGCGCTGTGCGTGCCGTCGTCCCCGACCCGCAGGCCGTAGCGCATCGCGTCGAAGCGGGCCAGGTTCGAGGAGCACTCGCTCGGCGCGATCAGGTAGTAGGCCGGCAGCGCGTAGTCGAAGGACGGGGCGTCGATCTCGACGATCTCGGCGCCGAGGTGGCGCAGGACCTCGACCGCCTCGTGGAAGCGCTGGCGCACACCCGGGGCGTAGCCCTCGCCGTCGAACTGCTTGACCACGCCGACCCGCAGGCCCCTGACGTCCTGGGTCGCGCCGAGCTTCGCGGCCGCGACCACGTCCGGGACCGGGGCGTCGATGGAGGTCGAGTCCAGCGGGTCGTACCCGGCGATGATCGCGTGCAGCAGGGCCGCGTCGAGCACCGTGCGGGCGCACGGGCCGCCCTGGTCCAGCGAGGAGGAGAAGGCGATCAGGCCGTACCGGGACACCGCGCCGTAGGTGGGCTTCACCCCGACCGTGCCGGTCACCGAGCCGGGCTGGCGGATCGAGCCGCCGGTGTCGGTGCCGATCGCCAGCGGGGCCTCGAAGGCGGCCAGGCTGGAGGCCGAGCCGCCGCCGGAGCCGCCGGGGATGCGCTCCAGGTCCCACGGGTTGCGGGTCGGGCCGTAGGCGGAGTTCTCGGTGGAGGAGCCCATCGCGAACTCGTCCATGTTGGTCTTGCCGAGGATGACGATGTCGGCCTCGCGCAGCCGCCGGGTGACCGTGGCGTCGTAGGGCGGGAGCCAGCCCTCGAGGATCTTCGAGCCGCAGGTGGTCGGGACCCCGTGCGTGGTGAACACGTCCTTGAGCGCGAGCGGCACGCCGGCCAGCGGGCCGAGCGGTTCGCCCGCGGCCCGCTTGGCGTCCACGGCGGCCGCCGCGGCGAGCGCGCCCGCGGTGTCGACGTGCAGGAAGGCGTGTACCTTCTCGTCCACCTTGGCGATCCGGTCCAGGTGCGCCTGGGTGACCTCGAGGGCGGACAGCTCTCCGGAGGCGATGGCGGCGGCGAGCGAGGCCGCGGTGCGCCGGGTGAGTTCGGGCTCGGTCACGGGATCAGTCCTCTCCCAGGATCCGCGGGACCCGGAACCGGTCGTCCTCGGCGGCGGGGGCCTGGGCGAGCACCTCGGCGCGGTCGAGGATCGGCGTGCCGGGCGGACGCACCACGTCCTGGCGGAACACGTTGGTCAGCGGCAGCGCGTGCGAGGTCGGCGGCACGTCCTCGGTCGGCAGTTCGCCGACCCGGGCGACGGCGCCGACGATGGCGTCGAGCTGACCGGCGAAGTGGTCGAGTTCGGCGTCACTGAGGTCCAGGCGGGAGAGCTTGGCGAGGTGTGCCACCTCCTCGCGCGTGATCGAGGGCATCCGGGGCCTTTCCAACGAGGGCAAGAGGGCGCTGCACTGCGTGTAGCGTCAAGTGCTTCCGTGGAAAGTCTAGTCGGCGGCGACCTCTGGGCTGCCCGGGATTTACCCGGCCTGTGGACAACTCTTTCCCGGCGGCGCGTTTCGGCAGTGCGTTCCCGACCGGGATTCAGCGCACGAGGTAGGTCTCGCGCTCGGGCCCGGCGGAGCGGCCGTTGAGCCAGCGGGTGGCCTCGGGGGCGGGCAGCGCCTTGGCCAGCAGCCAGCCCTGCGCGGCGTCGCAGCCCAGCGCCGCCAGCCGGTCCCAGGTCACGTCGTCCTCGACGCCCTCGGCCACCACGTGCAGGCCGAGCGAGTGCGCCAGGTCCACGGTGGAGCGCACGATCGCGGCGTCCTCCGGGTCGTGGGCCAGCCGGGCGACGAAGGACTTGTCGATCTTGATCTCGTTGACCGGGATCTTGCGCAGCAGGACGAGGGAGGAGTAGCCGGTGCCGAAGTCGTCCAGGGACAGCCGCACCCCGAGCGCTTCGAGGCCGCCGAGCGTCGCGGCGGCGCGCTGCGGGTCCTCCAGCAGCACCCGCTCGGTGATCTCCAGCTGCAGGGCGGTGGGCGGCACGCCGTGCTTGAGCAGCCCCTGCTGGACCACGTTGACGAACCCGGGCCAGTGGATGTCGCGCATCGAGACGTTCACCGCCACCGGCACCGCCAGCCCCGAACGCCACCAGCGCGCCGCCTGGGCCAGGGCCAGGTCGAGCACGTAGGCGGTCAGCTTCGGCATCAGACCGGTCTGCTCCGCCAGCTCGACGAACTCCTCCGGGTTCACCTGGCCGCGGGCGGCGTGGTGCCAGCGCACCAGGCCCTCGAAGCCGACCACCTGCCCGGTCGCGAAGGCCACCTTCGGCTGGTAGTGCAGCTGCACCTCGCCCGCCTCCAGCGCCCGGCGCAGGTCGCCGAGCAGGGCGAGCCGGTCCGGGGTGTTGCGGTCGCGCCCGGCCTCGTACTTGGCCACCACCGAGCGGGACTTCTTGGCCAGGTACATGGCCACGTCCGCGCGCTGCAGCAGTGACTCGAAGTCCTCGGCGTGGTCCGGGTAGAGCGCGACTCCGACCGAGACCTCCAGGTCGAGGGTGATCCCGTGCAGCGGGAAGGACTCCGCGAAGGTGTCGGCCAGCCGCTGGGCCACCTCCATCGCCGCTTCCTCGTCCGCCACCCCGGGCAGCAGCACCGCGAACTCGTCGCCGCCGAGCCGGGCCACCGTGTCCTCGGCGCCGACCGCGCACACCAGCCGGGTGGCCACGACCCGCAGCAGCTGATCCCCGGTCAGATGGCCGAGGGTGTCGTTGACCTCCTTGAACCGGTCCAGGTCCAACAGCAGCAGCCCGACGTGCCGCCCGGTGCGGGCCGCCTCCGCCAGGGCCTGCTCGCCGTGCTGGCGCAGCAGCTTGCGGTTGGGCAGCTCGGTCAGCTCATCGTGGTTGGACTCCCACTCGCGCTCGCGGCCCACCTCGGCGTTGCCGTGCACGATCAGCAGCACCGGGACGAAGAACGGCAGCAGCCACGGATCGCTGATCGCGACCGAGGCGGCCAGCGGGGCGAGCACCACCATCGCCCCGGTCGCCTTGACCTGGTGCGGGGCCTCACGCCGGATCAGCTCCCCGAACGGCACGCCGCGGGAGAGCGAGAGCGCGGTCCACACGAACAGGTGATTCGCGATCGCGTACACGATCCCGGCCACCAGCAGGGCGAGCGAGCGGTGCCAGCCCAGCGTCGAGCCGAACTCGATCGGGGCCCGGAAGAACAGGCCGAAGGCCAGGCCGGCCAGCGCGAGCGAGACCGCGTACTGGGTCACGTTGAAGGTGGTGCGCCACCAGGTGTGCTGGTTGATCACCCCGCACACGATCACGGCGCCGGCCTGGGCGATCACCGCGGTGTGCCAGCCGGACAGGCCGAGCAGCGCCAGCGAGAAGGCGACCGCGGTGGTCGAGCCGTCGTTCTCGTGCCGCACCAGCACCGGGCGCAGCTCGCCTATCACCACCAGCAGGGCGAGCAGCCAGGCCGCCCCGGAGCCGCGCAGGTGCCCGACGTTGATGTCGTTGATCACCCGGGCCGCGGCGTAGCCGAGCACCGAGGCGCCCAGCACGTTGATCACCGCGAGATAGGCCCGGAATGCGTGCGGGCGCGCGAAAGCGTCGGTACGGTGCACCGCCTCCGCCATCCGCCCTCGCCCAGGTCTCTCGCGCGCCTATTCAGCCTCCGCCACACGGCCGGCGGAGAGAGCCCGGCCACCGGTCCGTCCGCCGTCGGCCGGGTCCGACCGACCCAGATTATTCGCAAGGCTCGTACTCACGCGAGAGTTTGCGGCAGATCGTGACTCAAACAAGCCGGATTCACGTCACACGGGTTTCCCGGCTCAGGACGGTGCGTCCTGGTCGGCGGGCGATTCGGGCTCCGATCCGGGCTCCGGCCCGGCCTCGGGCACGGCGGGCGGTCCCTGCTCCAGCAGCAGCCGGAACCCGTCCTCGTCCAGCACGGTTACCCCCAGTTCGACCGCCTTGTCGTGCTTCGATCCCGGATTCTCCCCGACGACCACATATGAGGTCTTCTTCGACACCGAGCCGGACACCTTGGCCCCGGCGCCCTGGGCGGCCTCCTTGGCGCCGTCCCGGGTGAAACCGGTCAGCGTGCCGGTGATCACCAGGGTGAGGCCGGCCAACGGCTTGGGCCCCGACTCGGCCGGGACGGCGGGGTCGACCCCGGCGGCCAGCCAGCGCTCGACGATGCCGCGGTGCCAGTCCACCGCGAACCACTCGACAATGGACTGGGCGATGGTCGGGCCGACCCCGTCGATCGCGGCCAGCTCCTCGACCGAGGCCTCGGCGACCCGCTGCAGCGAGCGCAGCTCGCGGGCCAGCTCCCGGGCCGCGCTCGGGCCGACGTGCCGGATCGAGAGGGCGACCAGGAAGCGCCACAGCTCGCGCCGCTTGGCCTGGTCGAGCTGCTCGATCAGCTGCTCGGTGGTCTTGGTCGGGACCGAGGGCTTCTTCTCGGTGGGCTTGGTGTAGAAGTACGGGACCAGCTCCCGCTCGCCCTCCTTGGCCTCCTTGCCGCGCGCCTGCTGCAGCATCTGAGGGGCCGCCAGCTTCTGCACCGTCAGGTCGAAGAGGTCGCCCTCGTCCCGCAGCGGGGGCTCGCCCCCGTCCGGCTGGGTCAGCGCCACCGCGGCCTCGTACCCGAGCGCCTCGATGTCCAGGGCGCTGCGGCCGGCCAGGTAGGCGACGCGCTCCCTTATCTGGCCGGGGCAGTACCGGGCGTTCGGGCAGCGCAGGTCGATCTCGCCCTCCTTCTGGGCGGCGATCGGGGTCCCGCAGTCGGGGCACTGCTTCGGCATCTCGAAGGGGTGCTCGGTGCCGTCGCGCAGGTCGATCACCGGGCCGACGATCTCCGGGATCACGTCGCCGGCTTTGCGCAGGATCACCGTGTCGCCGATCAGCACGCCCTTGCGCTCGACCACCTCCTGGTTGTGCAGGGTGGCGCGGGCGACCACGGAGCCGGCCACCTTGACCGGCTCCATCACCGCGAACGGGGTCACCCGGCCGGTCCGCCCGACCTGGACCTCGATGCCGAGCAGCTTGGTGGTGACCTCCTCCGGCGGGTACTTGTAGGCGATCGCCCAGCGCGGGTCCTTGGAGGTGGCGCCGAGCCGGCCCTGCAGGGCCAGGTCGTCGACCTTGACCACGACGCCGTCGATCTCGTGCTCGACGTCGTGCCGGTGCTTGCCGTAGTACTCGACGTACTCCTTGACCTCGTCGAGGGTCTCGACCACCTTGACCCGGTCGGAGGTGGGCAGGCCCCAGGCGCGCAGCAGCTGGTAGGCGTGCGACTGGGAGTCGATGGTCAGGCCGCGGCGGGCTCCTATGCCGTGCACGACCATCCGCAGCGGCCGCTGCGCGGTGATCCGGGGGTCCTTCTGCCGCAGCGAGCCGGCCGCGGCGTTGCGCGGGTTGGCGAAGGTGCGGCCCTCGGACTCCTGCATGGCCGCGTTGAAGTCGTCGAACTGGGCCGCCGGGAAGTAGATCTCGCCGCGTACCTCGACCAGTTCGGGCACCGGGTGCTCGTCGCTGCCGACCAGCCGGTGCGGGATGCCCTCGATGGTGCGCACGTTCGGGGTGACGTCCTCGCCGATCCGCCCGTCGCCCCGGGTCACCCCGCGCACCAGCCGGCCGTGCTCGTAGACCAGGGCGATCGCCAGGCCGTCCACCTTCAGCTCGCACAGGTACGCCGGAGCCGCGCCGACCTCCTTGACCACCCGCTCGTGCCAGGCCTCCAGCTCGGCGAAGTCGAAGGCGTTGGCCAGCGAGAGCATCCGCTCCAGGTGCGCCACCGAGGTGAACTCGGTGGAGACCGCGCCGCCCACCTTCTGGGTCGGCGAGTCGGGGGTGCGCAGCTCGGGATGCTCCTGCTCGAGCGCGTCGAGCTCCCGCATCAGCGCGTCGTACTCGCCGTCCGAGACGGTCGGCTGGTCCGCCACGTGGTAGCGGAAGCGGTGCTCCTCGATCTGCTCGCTCAGGTCGGCGTGCCGGGCGCGCGCCGCGCTGAGCGGGTCGGTACCCGCCGCTTCGCCAGCCATCGGTTCGTCCCCTCTTCCTCGTCGGTATCCCGAAATCTACCGGGTGCCGCCGACAAAACTAATCAACCTCTTCAAGGGCGCGAGCGGTGTCCCGGCACAGTTTCAAGGCGCGCCCGGCCCAGCCCGGGGAGGCCCCGGCCAGCCCGCAGGACGGTGTGACGATCACAGAATCGGCCACCTGCCGGGCCGGGAACCCGAGCCGGGTGAGGGTCAGGACGCGGTCCCGGAGGCCCGTGACGGACGGCGCGGCGGCGGGATCGGTGGACGGGACGACCCCGGCGAACAGCCGCACGCCGCCCTCGATCAGCTCGCCGAACACGGCTTCGCGGTCGGCGGTCTTGTCCGGGCTCTGCCCGCCCAGGAAGAGCGACAGATCGAAGGAGATGCCGGCCACGCCCGCGTGCCGTAAGGAATCGAACGGCACGTCAGGCGCGCAGCAGTGCACGATGACCGGCGCATCCGCAGCTTCGATGACGCTACGCAGCACGTCGCGCGCCACGTTCTCCTCGATCGCGCGCAGTCGTCCGAAGCCGCTCGCCGTCGGCACCGTGCCGCGCAGGACGCCGGGCAACGCGGGCTCGTCGAGTTGGAGGATCACCTGCGCACCCGGCACGCGCTTACGCATGTCCTCGACGTGTAACCGCAGCCCTTCGGCGAGCGAGGCCGCGACATCACGTACCGCACCCCGGTCGGCCAGCAACTTGTCGCCGTGCGCAAGTTCCACCGTCGCGGCGAGCGTCCACGGACCGGCGGCCTGGAGTTTGAGCGGGCCCGTGTAGCCCTGGGTGTGTTCCTCCAGCAGGTCCAGGTCCGAGGACAGGTAACTGCGTGCCCTGCCATGGTCGCGGCCGGGCCGCTCGCTCACCCGCCAGCCCGACGGTTGGACCTCTGCGTAAAGGTCCACCAGGAATGCGGTACTGCGCCCCACCATGTCCGCACCGACGCCACGTTGCGGCAGTTCGGGCAGGAAGGGCAGACCGGGCTGCTCGCCCAGTCCGTCCATCACCAGCCGGATCGCATCGGCCATGTCGTGGCCGGGCAGCGAGCCGATGCCCGTGGCGGAGGGGGCGGGAATCGGGACGACGGATCGCATCTGGCCTGGCTCTGTGGTCATGACCTGAGCGTAGACGGAACCGGCGGTTCCTCCGACTCAGCGATTCACCGGGCAAATCCGCTGCGGAAACCGGGCGGTTCTGCAAAACTCTGGCACTCAGCGGGGTAGTGATCCCGAACTCCGGCCCGTATCAGGACTCAGCCGGGCTGGAACGGGTAACAGCGCGTCAACGGTGCGCAAGAGAGCACCGACAGGCAGCGGCAGAGGAGGGAATCCGCGTGCAGACAGTCTTCTTCGCGGCCGATGCCGCGCAACTGCTGCGGCTGGCGGCCGCCGGGGGCGATCCCGAGGGGCTCGACCTCGCGTGCGTGGACGCCGCGGACCTCGACCCGGCGCAGTTGCTCGAGCTCGACACCCTGGTGACCGGGCACGACCCGGTGGCCGTGCGCGAGGCGCTGCTGACCCCGGCGCGCGAGCTGGGGCGTCCGGGCGGGCTGGCGCAGGGCACCGAGGAGCGGGTGGTGCTGTGGGTGCGGCCTGCGCTGTGCCGCAGCCTGCGCGGCCGCAGCGACGCCGAGCTGCACGGGCTGGGCGAGGACTGGGAGCTGCGGGCGTGGGGCGCGGACTGGAACGCGCACCGCTACGGCGAGCTGCTGCGCTCGCTCGCGCTGCTCGCCGAAGTGGCCGGGATCGAGCGGCGCGGCGTTTACGTGCGGTTCGACGTGTAACGCGTCGGCATGCGGTAGGCACGGCGGTAAGCACGGCCACAAGACCGTAGCGATCGACAGGTAATGCGTTCCGGGCGGCGTGACGTGGGCTGTGTTGCGTTACGCAGCCTGCGCAGCGGCCACCCGACGCGTAACGGTGATGGTCGCCGAGCCGATGACGCGCGTGCCGTCGTAAAGCACTGCGGTCTGGCCGGGTGCGATCCCGTGCGCGGCCTTGTTCAGCCGTACGGTGACCGCGCCGTGCTCGGCGTCGTAACGCGCGATCGCCGGAACGGGCTCACCGTGCGCACGCAACTGGGCCGTGCACTCGAACTCCTGCGCCCCGGTCGGGCCGCACCAGCGCAGGTGCTCGCCGTCCAACTCGGCGATCGCGAGCTCCTCGGCCGTGCCGACGGTAACGGTGTTGGTCACCGGCGAGATGTCGAGCACGTAGCGCGGGCGACCGTCGCCGGCCGGATCGCCGATGCGCAGTCCCTTACGCTGCCCGACGGTGAAGCCGTACGCGCCCTCGTGGGAGCCGAGCACCGCGCCCGAGCTGTCCACGATCGGGCCGGGCTCGGTGCCGAGCCGGTCGGCCAGGAACCGGCGGGTGTCGCCGTCCGCGATGAAGCAGACGTCGTGCGAGTCCGGCTTGTCGGCCACGGCCAGCCCGCGCCGGTCGGCCTCCGCGCGCACCTCGGTCTTGAGCGAGTCGCCGAGCGGGAAGAGCGCGCGGGAGAGCTGTCCAGCGTCCAGCACGCCGAGCACATAGGACTGGTCCTTGGCCGGGTCGACCGCGCGGTGCAGCTCGCGCGGGTCGCCGTCCCGGCCGTCCACGATCCGCGCGTAGTGCCCGGTGCAGACGGCGTCGAAGCCGAGCGCCAGCGCCTTGTCCAGCACCGCCTCGAACTTGATCTTCTCGTTGCAGCGCAGGCACGGATTCGGGGTGCGTCCGGCCGCGTACTCGTTGACGAAGTCGTCCACCACGTCGGCGTGGAAGCGCTCGGCCAGGTCCCAGATGTAGAACGGGATGCCGATCACGTCGGCCGCGCGCCGGGCGTCGCGGGAGTCCTCGACCGTGCAGCAGCCGCGAGCGCCGGTGCGGAACGATTGCGGATTCTTTGACAGCGCCAGATGGACCCCGGTCACCTCGTGGCCGGCCTCCACCGCTCGGGCGGCGGCCACCGCCGAGTCGACCCCGCCGGACATGGCAGCAAGAACGCGCATGCTTCCAGGGTACGTGCTCCCGCGACCGATATAGATCAGATGATCATCGCGGTAGCGGGCGCACGGCTACGGCACCTCGAGCGGAATGTCGATCGGGAACGGGATCGCGGTCTTCAAGTGACCGATGTGCGTGTGCATCAGGTGGTACCCACCGCCATAAAGCTGGTGCTCATGCACGATGGGGGTGTCATCGGGCCCACACTCGATCAGCCAGAATGTCGGGATGCCCATCGCCGCGTAGAGGATCGGTTTATCCTCACGATCACGCTCCTCCGACTCGGATGAGATCACCTCGGCCGCCAGGACGATGTCCGCCGGCAGGAAGATGCTCTTGTGCCGGTCGTATGCCTCTGCGCGGATGATCGAAAGGTCTGGCTCCGGAGCGGACCGCTCACTGCGCTTCACTGCCATTTCGCGCATGACCCGGAATTCCGCGGGCGCCTGGCTGCGCATGTGCCACCAGAGCACTCCGATGAGGGCCATGTGCCAGGCCTTCTGCGGACTCATGACGAGCGTTCCCCGAATCAACTCAGTGTGCTTGGGCAAATCGGCCGGAAGGTTGTCCAGCGTCCAACCTTCGGGCGGCGTTAGCGGAAGGGTCTGCGCGGTCATGTCGCGGATCTCCTTTCGGCTGGCTGAGATTCCAGGTTAGCTCAGACCGGCGGAGCGGGCGCGGTCGACTACAGCGGGGAGGGCCTCGACCAGGGTTTTGACGTCTTCGGCGGTGGAGGTGCGGCCCAGCGAGAAGCGCAGGGAGCCGCGGGCCAGGTCGGGGTCCGCGCCCATGGCCAGCAGGACGTGGCTGGGCTGGGCGATCCCCGCGGAACAGGCCGAGCCGGTGGAGCACTCGATGCCGCGCGCGTCGAGCAGCAGCAGGAGCGAGTCGCCTTCGCAGCCGGGGAAGCAGAAGTGCGCGATGCCGGGGAGCCTTGCCTCGGGGCCGTGTCCGGGGTCGCCGGACAGGATGGCGTCCGGGACCGCCGCCAGCACGCCCTCGATGAGCATGTCGCGCAGGTCGGCCAGACGCGGAGCCTCCCGGTCGAGCTCCCGGACGGCGGCGGTCGCGGCCGTCGCGAAACCGGCGATGGCGGGGGTGTCCAGGGTGCCCGAGCGCACGTCACGCTCCTGGCCGCCGCCGTGCAGCAGCGGGGTGAGCTCGGCCTTGCGGTCCAGCAGCAGCGCGCCGACGCCGATCGGGCCGCCGATCTTGTGGCCGGTCACCGCCATCGCGTCGAGACCACTGGCGATGAAGTCCACCGGCAGGTGACCGACCGCCTGGATCGCGTCGGAGTGGATCGGGATCTCATAGACGTGCGCGACGGCCACCAGGTCGTGGACCGGCTGCACCGTGCCGACCTCGTTGTTCGCCCACATCACGGTGACCAGGGCGACCGAACCGGGGTCGCGGCGGATCGCCTCGTCGAGGACGTCGGCGTGCACCCGGCCGTACTCGTCGACCGGCAGCCAGTCGATCGTGGCGCCCTCGTGCTCGGCGAGCCAGTCCAGCGGGTCGAGCACGGCGTGGTGCTCGATCTTCGGGGCCAGGATGCGCACCCGGCGCGGGTCGGCCGCCCGCCGGGACCAGTACAGGCCCTTGACCGCGAGGTTGTCGGCCTCGGTGCCGCCGCTGGTGAACACGATGTGGCTGGGCCGCGCGCCGAGGGCCTCGGCCAACGCCTCGCGGGACTCCTCGACCACCCGGCGCGCCGCCCGGCCGGAGCTGTGCAGCGAATTGGCGTTGCCGACCAGCGCGAACTGCTCGGCCATGGCCGCGATGGCATCGGGGTGCAACGGCGTGGTGGCGGCGTGGTCGAGGTAGGTCATTTCACTCTCAAGCATAGTGGCCCCGACGGGTTCCGCCGGGGCCACTGCTCGTACGCGCATCGACGGCTTGACTCGACGTCTCGGCCGCCCGAATGCGTCGCGCCTGCGGCGTGCGGAGGGCACGCCGGGGCACGGCTACTTGCGCTTGGCTACTTCCTCGGTCAGCTGCGGAAGCACCTTGAACAGGTCGCCCACCACGCCGTAGTCCACGAGCTCGAAGATGGGGGCCTCGGAGTCCTTGTTGACCGCGACGATGGTCTTCGAGGTCTGCATCCCGGCCCGGTGCTGGATCGCCCCGGAGATGCCCGCCGCCACGTACAGCTGCGGCGAGACGGTCTTGCCGGTCTGGCCGACCTGCGACTGGTGCGGGTACCAGCCGGAGTCCACCGCGGCACGGGAGGCGCCGACGGCCGCGCCGAGCTGGTCGGCCAGCGCCTCGATGACTGCGAAGCTCTCCGCCGACCCGACGCCGCGTCCGCCGGAGACCACGATCGCGGCCTCGGTCAGCTCGGGCCGGTCGCCCTTGGGGACGACGACCCGGTCCACGACCTTCGCCAGCTTCGCGGAGTCGGACAGCTCGACGGAGACGTCGACGCGCTCGGCGGCGCCCGCCTCGGCCACCGGCGGGGTGGAGTTGGGGCGCAGCGCGATGATCGGGACCCCCGAGGTGACCGCGGAGTGCACGATCGAGGAGCCGCCGAAGATGGACTGCTCGGCGACGAAGGAGTCGCCGTCCGCCTTGAGGTCCACCGCGTCGGTCAGGATGCCGGAGCCGGTCTTGATCGCCAGCCGCCCGGCGATCTCCTTGCCCTCGGCGGTGGCCGGGACCAGCACGGCGGCCGGCTGCACGTCGGCGACCAGCTTGGCCAGCAGCTCGGCCTTGGGCGCGACGACGTAGCCGTCGAGCTCGGGGTCGGCCGCGACGTACACCTTGGCCGCGCCGTACTCGGCCAGCTTGTCCTTGGCGGTGTCGAACGCCGAGCCGAAGAAGACCGCGGCCGGGGCGCCCAGCTCGCGGGCCTTGGTCAGCAGTTCGAGGGTGACCTTCTTGACCGCGCCGTCGGCGTGGTCGACGAGAACGAGGATCTCAGCCATCTGACAGCTACCGGCCCTTCCTAGAGGAACTTCTTCGTGGCGAGGAAGTCGGCGAGGTCCACTCCGCCGTTGCCCTCGTCGGTGACGATGGTGCCCTTGGCCCGCGGCGGGGCGACGGTCGCGTCCAGCACCTTGGACCAGGAGCCGGCCACGCCGACCTTCGCGGGCTCGATGGAGGCCGCGGCCGTGTCCAGGACCTCGACCGGCTTCTTCTTTGCCGCCATGATCCCCTTGAACGAGGGGTAGCGCGGCTCGTTGATCTTCTCGACCACGGAGATGACGGCCGGAAGGGTGGCCTCGACCACGTCGTGGCCGTAGTCGGTCAGCCGGTTGATCTTGATCGCCGAGCCGTCCACCTCGACCTTCGAGGCGAAGGTGAGCTGCGGCAGCCCGAGCCGCTCGGCCAGCAGCGCCGGGACGATCGAGGTGCGCGCGTCGGAGGCCTCGGAGCCGAGGATGACCAGGTCGTACTCGAGGGTGCCGAGCACCTGCGCGAGCGCGTACGAGGTGGCCAGCGCGTCGGAGCCGGCCAGCGCGGGGTCGGTGAGGAAGACCGCCTTGTCCGCGCCCATCTGCAGGGCCTTCTTGTAGGCGTCGGTGGCGTCGGCCGGGCCCATCGACACGACGGTGACCTCGCCGCCGTGCTTCTCGACCAGCTGCAGCGCCTCTTCGATGGCGAATTCGTCCATCTCGTTGATGAGACCGTCGACGGCTCCGCGGTCGACGGTCAGGGTGTCCGGACTCAGCCGCTTGTCGGCCGCCGTGTCCGGCACCTGCTTCACAAGAACGACGATCTTCATTACTCCGGCGCCTCCCGCACGGTGGGGTGTCACGGTAGTCGGGGTGCCGGACCCGCCGGATCGCAGCCGGGAGGTTCCAGTCCCTCAGGCGATGATACGGGGTTTCGGCTACAGAACTACCGTTCAGTAATGTGTCCTAGGCCACAGGATCGCACAGGTGGCGGATCAGTGTCGGTTCCCCTCGAGAGTGGTTCATCTCAGTAGAGGCGGCCTAAACCGCTGCTCATTGCCGGTGGGTCTGATCTTGGCTGGTGTCGTCACCCGAAAAGGAGTCGCCGACGAACGGGGCTCGACGGCACCATCGCGGGTATGGCGGACACCGGGGTGCGAAGCGAGATCATCGAGTACTACACCGAGGCATACGACGAGGGCTCGCGGTTGCGCGAGCCTTATCACGGCCGGCTCGAATTCCTTCGCACTCGGGAACTGCTCCGCCGACATCTGCCCGCGGCGCCGGCGCAGGTTCTCGACGTCGGCGGGGCGACCGGCGTACATGCCGAATGGCTGGCCGCCGACGGATATCAGGTGCACTTGATCGATCCAGTCGCCCGGCACCGTGAACAGGCCGCGGCTGCGGGTACCTTCACCGTGGCCGCCGGCGATGCCCGCGCGCTCGACGCCGCGGACGGGTCCTACGACGTCGTGCTACTCCTCGGCCCGCTCTACCACCTTCCCCGGCGTGCCGAGCGGATCCGTGCGCTGACGGAAGCGCACCGGGTCCTGCGGCCCGGCGGACTGGTCGCGGCGGCCGTCATCAGCCGCCATGCGCCAGTAGTCGACCTTGCCGCGACCGGCCGGGTGAATGCCGAGAACGAAGCGGATCTCGCGACCGAGCTCGCCACCGGTCACCACGACCCGCGACACGGCTTCACCACCGCGTATTTCCACACCCTCGCCGAATTCGAAGGCGAGCTGACGGACTCGGGATTCGGCCGGGCCGAGGTGTACGGCATCGAGGGTCCGACCTGGGCGACCGTCAAGCACCTCGACCAAGCCGGCCTGCCCGTCTCCGAGCAGCTCTTCGACTCGGCGCTGCGTGCCGCCCGCCTTGTGGAGAGCGACCGGGCGCTGATCGCGGCCAGTGCGCACGTGCTCGCAACGGCGCTGCGCTAAATCCCTTCGCTCCGCTCAGGACAGCGCTAAATGTTCCCTTCGCTCCGCTCAGGGCGGTGTTACATGTTCCCTTCGCTACGCTCGGGGAAGTGACACGCCACCTCGTGGCCGGGGTTGGCGCTCTGCAGCTGGAGCAGCGGGGGTTCGGTGGTGGCGCAGATCTCCTGGGCCTTCCAGCACCGGGTGCGGAACCGGCAGCCCGAGGGCGGGTTGATCGGCGAGGGCACATCCCCGGTCAGCAGGATCCGCTCCCGGCCCGCGGCCTCCTTGCGCTCCGGATCCGGAATCGGCACCGCCGAGAGCAACGCGTTCGTATACGGATGCAACGGACGCTCATACAGATCGTCGCGGTCCGCGACCTCCACGATCTTGCCCAGATACATCACCGCCACCCGATCCGAGATGTGCCGCACCACCGACAGGTCATGCGCGATGAACACGTACGCCAGACCGAGTTCGGCTTGCACGTCCTCGAACAGGTTCACCACCTGCGCCTGAATCGAGACATCCAGCGCCGAGACCGGCTCATCCGCCACGATCAACTTCGGGTTCAGCGCCAACGCCCGCGCGATCCCGATCCGCTGACGCTGCCCCCCGGAGAACTCGTGCGGATACCGGTTGTAATGCTCCGGGGAGAGCCCCACCAGCTTGAGCA
>Ga0307507_10000681_pt1 | contig 74156 bp, 20 predicted proteins | sample 7_EM_MG_FD_207223 | JGI IMG/M metagenome (GOLD analysis project Ga0307507, IMG submission 207223) | Populus trichocarpa ectomycorrhiza microbial communities from riparian zone in the Pacific Northwest, United States - 7_EM | ecosystem: Host-associated > Plants > Roots > Unclassified | place... | reverse complement strand
ATTTAAGAAAATCCTATAATCCATCTCCTCGCCTTTTAGGACTCGCCTACTTAACGCCTATAAGTTACCTATAGTGCTCTACTACCTTACTTTTTAACCTCCTTAGGAACCACTGCTGCCGTAACAAGCCTATAGATACGCTAGTATCGCAAACTTTACTTTACTACTATAGAGTTATTAGGGGGCGCCTATTACTCACCCCTTTACCTTCTATTACTATTTCCCTTATAGCCTAGAACTAGTCTAGTATATTTTAGCTAATAAGCTACTGGGTAACCGCCTTAAGACCTTTTTATATTAAGAGCAGTATATTATAGTTCTCTATGCTAGCTACTAAGAGTATTGCTTCTTAGTTAGTGCGTAAGGGGCATAACAGTATTACGTGTTTTAGTGTCTATCTTAGCCAGCTATACTTGCACCTTAGGCTACCTACTGGGATACCTACCTAGTAGAGCCAATCTTTTAGTCCTATTATTACTATTATATTTTCTACCTTTATTAGGCCTTCTTAAAGCCCTTAAATGTTTACCCCCTATAGCATTAACTATACTACGGCTTAAGTTCCTCTTGCCTAAGTTAGCCTCTATACTTTTAACTCCTATATACCTCTCCAGTATTACTAGTCTAACCAGTATTATATTATAGTAGATAGTTTCCTAGTACTCTTTTATACTCTACTTTAGCTCCTTTCTCTTTCTTACTATTATCTTTACTAGTCTCTTATGCGTTTCCCTTCCTCCTTTATATAGGCCTAGGCCCTAGCGTAGAACTATTTTTCTTTTACTTTTTCCACCTATTTCTCTAATATATCTTCCCTACTTTAGGGTTATTAGTTTACTCTCCTATAGGGCACCCTAGGGTCCCTCTATAGTTTATTTAGGCGTGTCTTAATATACTTTATAATATTAGAGTTATACTTCTTTTATACTCTTTATATTACAGCGGCTTTAATATATAATTATAGGGGGGGATATTAGCTTCCTTCTTAAGCAGTGCTATAGCCGTTTGCTTATATCCACCTATTATACTTTAAAGGTAGGCTGTTTAAACCTTTTAGAGTAATTTAAGGAGTGATTTAGGGGGGCCTTTCTTAATTTCTCCTATAGCCCAAATACTAGATCTATATATTATGGTTGGCCAGATAACTGCTATATATAGTAGGCGTAACCTCTAGAAGTATAGACCCTATATAGAATTAACAATCCTAGACATTATAATATACTATACTTAGCCCTTATAGGCCGCTTATAACGTATATACACTCCACTAAAGCTTACTGTCTACCTATACTCCTAGTACCCTTAGACCTTAGACTAGTTAACCCCTAAAGCCTTATAAATTATATACTAAAGATCTACAGATTGGTTACGTTTTCTTATAAAATAGATTAGCTAGTATTTCTCTAGTATTCTGCAATTCTTTACAGCTATTAGCCCGTATATAATTAGGTTTATATTATTAACAAAGCCTATCCCCTAGGTTGCCCTTTTCTTAAAGAAATTAAGTAGGTTGCTTATATAGAAGAGAAAAAGTATAGGCAAGAGGGGTAATCCTTATAGTATTTCTATTATAACTATAATAGGGGGGCTCTAGTATCTGCTAAAGACTAATAATATTTCTTTCTAGCCTATAAACCCTTAAACAAATTATATAATCCATTTTAGGAAGCCCTTTACCCTAAAGATATATAGGAGGTGCTTATAGGGTACGTTATTATAGGCACCACTAATATTTAGTCTAAGCATTAATACTATAAAGTCCCTTCGCATCGCCTATGTAGATTTAATGGTAGTAATGAGTAGCATAAGTGCTAATAGTATTAAGCGGTTCTTTCTTACCCCTATTTAGCTTTATAGTAGTAGGGTGTGTTCCTTAGCTATATATACTATATAGTCCACTATTACCCTTTCTAAGATCTTATTAAGGGTATTTTCTAAGGTAATAGGGCGATAGCTTCCTGGGATTAAGTAATCTACTTTACCTTCTTTTTATAGAACAACCGTCATTATAGATCTTCTAAGTCGCGAGTAGTAGCCTATAGTAAAGTATACTCTAGCTATATCTACAAGCTATAGTGCTATAAGTAGACCACAGGTCTTTAAGGCCTTATTTAGAATTCTATCTAGTCCTAGTACTATATTATTTAAAAGGCGGCTAATAGTTCTAGCCATTTCCACTATTATTATATCGCTATTAACCTATAGGTAAGTCACCAGTATTTTACCTATAATATTACTAAGGTCTACTAGAGCCGGTTAGGGGAAGAACCTTTCTATAAGGATCTTTACCTTCTTATTATTATTATTAGTGGCCTATAATTCCCCTACTCTTTATAGGGGTAGTAAGTATAGGTCTTCTACTAGGCGCCCTATCTTTTTCTTTACCCATTTTGCTATAGCCTAAAGGCCCTTATTATAGGGGAGGCTTAGGTTAAAAATGTACTTGTTTATAAACCGTCTCCAATTATTCCTTACTTCTTTTTTTAGGGTATTCTTTAACTAGTTTCTTATATCTTTATATTATCTCTTATCTTTAGGGTTGTAGCTACTTATATATTTCCTTTTTACTTATTATTGGCTAGTAATAAGAACCGCGTATTATACAGACTATATATGTTGTGTATAGGGGCCCAGTTTTAAGACCAGGCAGTGCTCTTTTAGCCCATTTTTAATTACTGCCTAGATCCTTTCTAGTCTTTAGTTAATTTCCTTAGGAGTAGCTAATAAGCCTCGCTTATTTAGTATTGGGTAGATTTCTTCTAGGTCTTAAAGTTATTATTTAACTATATTAAGGAAACTGTCTATCTTAAGCTTCCTTATTACGTATCTTTTACTTTTTAGTTGCGCCTTAATATCCACATCTAGCTATATCTAAATAGGGATATAGTCTAAAGTAAGTACCCATTCTTCTTTAGGGTTATACCTTTTAAGTCTCTGGTATAGGCCTTTGTCTATAAATATAAGGTTAATTATACTTCTAGCAGTGCCTTATTGCTATATAATTACTCCTAAGGGGGTAACTAGCTTAAGGCCTCAGATATCTATAGCTTTTAGTAGGTACTCTACCTATTATTTAGCAGCAATATAGATACCCCCCTACTACGGGTAGTAGAGGTTTATATCTTCTAGTAAAATAGACTCCGTACCTTTAGTTTTTAGTAAGCTTATTACTAATATAATATTCTTTATTTATAGGACCCTTTTAATCCTAGGGTTATATACATTAATAATTTATACTAGTCCCCTATATATCTAAATTATTATAACTATAATATCTAAGTTAACTGCCTATTATAACTATAAGGATAGGCTACTAGCCTTGCTAATTATAAAGTATACATATATAGCTGCTTTTGGTTTATATAGAAGCTGGAATCCTTAGGGGCAGTATATTAATTATATATAGGTATTATAATACGGCTCTTATATAGTAAGGATATAGTATTTCTCTAGGTCTAGACTGTCTAGTAGGGGTCTTATAAAATAGTAGTTTATATTACCACAGTTATACTATATAATGGATAGGTGGCAGACCCCTAGTAAGGGTTCTTCGTCTCTCCTTTATTCCTTACTTCTTCTATTTCTACTTTCTCTAGAATTTTTAGAACTTCTATCTCTTATATCTGCACCCTAGTTACTACTTATTTTATATAGAGCTTTCTATTCCCGTATCTTATATTCCTACTAGCGCTTCTATATCTAAATCTATTATTATCTCCGGTTCTTCCCCTAATCCTACTAATTAGCTATATACCCCTTATAGGTCGGCTATAAATGTTATATTTGCCGCGTTAAGTCTAATTCTTAATTATCCTGGTCTTAAGCTTGCTATAGCTATCTATAAGGGTCTTCCTACAGGGTGTTCTCTCCATTATGTCCCCTATAACCCTTATATCCCTATTTAGTCTAGTAATATTACACGGCGTCACTTCTAGCCCATTAAGGCTTAGGATGGCTAGCCTAGCCCCTTAGTATTAAAGATAGGAAACGCTAGAAAGGCACCTATATCCCCCTAGCTTATTACTTGTTATTTCTATTTATATAACCTAGCGTGCAGTTATTCCTATAGCTATTAAGCCCTTGCCTTATATCTCCTATATTTAATACAGTCTTCTCTCTCCTATGCCTTATATATACTTTAGTAGCAGTTTATATATTTTATTTAATCTTAATTTGAGCAGTATTTTATATTATAGGGGCCTATATAGTGGCCGCAGCATATCTACACTGCGCATATAGATTAGGTGTGTCCCTATTATATACGGCAATAGCATTATTCTAGGCGTAGTCTATAGTTATAAAGCCTTATATTATATATAAGGCCATTTATAATTATTCCTTTTTAGATAAGAAGTTTTTATATTTCTAGTGTATATATACTAACAATAAGGGAGTTATGCATTTATCTAGCATCTCCCTAGTAAGTCTCTAGCGACCCATATATCCTCTTATTATTCTTATTATATACTTAGTCTGTATTTTTCTATTAAAGCTATTAGATTTGGGTAATTTTAAAACCCAATATAAGGCGTTCCGTTTATTTTACTATCTTTTATATAGTTACTATATTGTCCGCCTAGCGTCCCTTTTCTACCTTAAGGCTTATAGAAATCGCTAGGACTTTAACTAGGTAATCTTTATAGAGCACTTTTATGCCAATATATTCTCCTAGCTTATCCCTTACCCTTACGGCTCATTCCTTTGCCTATTAGTCCTTTAGGGTAACTCTAATATCTCTACTTTTAAGGTATTAGACTATAATAGCGTCGTAGACCTCTTTATAAATCTTTATAAGGACTTCTATTTCTAATTATCCCCTAAGCCCCTCTGCTTTTTCTATATTTAGTTATATTATAATTATATACCTAGTTATTGTCTTAAGGGGGGTAAGTTCCCTATGCTATAGAAGCGTAGCTATAGCGGCCTAGGTGCGGTTTGCTAGTAAAGGGGGGTTTTATTTATTTTTAATTTTGCTTAGCTATTAGAGGATTTAATTAAGGGTTTGCTAGAGGGGCGCCTAAGGTTTACTAAACTAATAGAGCCATTCTGCTAGCTATATAAGTTTGTTATAGCTAACGGTTACTCCCCTATAATTCTAGGTACTAAACACATCTAATAGGCTTTATATTTTGTTAAATGCCTTCTTAATAGAGATGTTTCCGCTTTATGGTATAGTATTCGCCCATCTTTATTATAGAGGGCCATTGCTAGGTGTGGTTCTAGCGGTTACGCGCAAGTATAAACCACTGTTATTTAATATGTGCCTCCCCTGTAATATATGCATCTTAGGGGGATTCTCTAGGAGTTTTATAGGGTTCTTTTGGTTGGTTTTAGTCTTTTTAGGCCAGGTGCAGCAAGAGCTCCTTTTTCCTTAATTTTATATAAGGGTATCTATAAAGGACTTCTACATTTTTACTAATTATTTTTAAAGTATAGATATAATACCAGCGGCTGTTATAAAGGCTTTAGGGTTATTCTATATTTTAGAGAGTAGTATATAAGGTTAACACAATATAGTGTTACGGAGTAAGTATAAGCGATAATAATATATAGCGAAGTAGATATTATTAAGCTATATATATAAACTATATAATAAAGTTAAAACGTTATATAAGAAAAGAAGGTAAGAAAATAGGAAGAAAGGGTATATATTATTAGCTTAGTTACTTAATTAATATATATATAGAGTAGAATAGGATTTGGGTAGTAGTCCTAATAGAACTAAGTAGGATTTAGTAAACTTAGCAGAATATAGCAGAATGCCACAGATTGCTATTAAATTGCTATTAGATTACCGTTAAATTGCCGTCTCGCGGTTAGTATCTACTTGCTAAGTTAGTAGAAACAGGTAAATGTGTGTAGGGTATTATAGGGATATCTTATAATAACGTCAAGCTAAGGCCTTAAAAACCGTAGTAAGTCCATCTAATAAGTTACCACTAGAGATAGAAATGCCTCTTGTTTTAAGTAGTTTTTATAGCTATTTAATTTTAATATTAGCCGCCATAAGCACTGCTTAGGGGTTTAAGATAGTATCTATTGTTTTATCTAAGGTAATTAAATATCCTACGGCTATTTTACCGTCTACTATATTTTAAGGTATAGTAATGATATTACTAAATAATTTTTAGAAGATTCTTTTTAGAGTTCTAGTCCGTATATATCCTTTAGGTCCTATCTTAGACGTAGTTTATATAATTGCCTTTTTAGTTTAATTTTTATATTTCTATTCTATTTGTATCTTATTCTAAATTTCTTCTTAAGAAAATAGTAGTATTAAGCTTTAGATAATATTAGCGACTTAGTTAATTAATATACAAGTATAGTAAGAAGGACGTATATAAGTCTATATAATTAGATTATCTATTAATAAGAATCTAAAGCTAGAAATAGAAATAGAAAAAAGATTAACACCGCTTAAAGTAGGGTATTTTTATACAGTCCTCTAGTTACGTAACTATAGCGATCTATTAGGTTTTACTAGATTTTACTAAGTTCTACTAATACTATAATAATAAATTTTTTATTTAATTATCTTTTTAATTTAACTCTACTTTAAGCTTTTTATAAGTCTTTTTTAAGTTAGTATTAATAGCTTTTTATTTTTTAAAAAGAAGAAAGCTTATATAGTTATATTAAGTATATAGCTATAGTAGTAGATATAGTATTACTATAAATTATATTAAACTTCTATTCCTACTTTTAAAGCCCTTTAAATTAGCTTTTCATAAGGCAGTAATCTTTACGCTACTTAGCTAGCCTATAAACTTAAAAAGGTAAGTAAGTAACTAGTATACTTCCTAAATATACTAAGTAGAATAATATATAACCGAGGTATAGATTAAGGACCTTAGGTCGCGGACTCCGTCACCTAATACTATAAAGAAGTTTATTATTACCTATATAATATATAATTTTATTAAGTCTTTAATAGTCTTTAAAGACTTATTAAAGAACTTTTATCTATCTATTACTACTATATTTATTATAAAAAAAAAGAAGTAAAGTAAGTAAGGCCTTTAAAGTATATTAGTATTATTAATAAAGCAACTATAAATTATAATAAAAGCCTTTTACTAATGCCCCCTACCCGTGACGTTTTGGTTTTCGTAAACTCAACTAATACCACCTCGCTAGCTAGGTGGCTGCTAGCATAGTGCACGGCCCGGTAAGGAACCCAGAAATTTTTAACTAGCAAATCGCTAACAAAACTAAAAATCGGTTAAAAAATTTAAAACTTTAATAAAAAATTATAAACTATATAAGTAGTATAATTAAACTTACTAGAACTCTTTATTATTACTATCTTTCTGTGACAGCTCGCATAAATGCCTCTAAACCAAAGCTTGTAGATTGCTATCTAGTAAAGATACTAAGCTAAGGAGAAGAAAAGAAAGGGGTCGCAAGGACCATAGTAAACATATATAAAGGGGCAGCCGCCAAGGCGCTAGCAGTAAGCGAGCCAATCATAGGTTGGCAGAATATGGCAGCAACATAGTAGAATTTGGCAGGTCGCGCTTTAGCACCATTACATTACCCCCCCCTCCTAAAAAAGCCTGCCCTTAGGCATTGTCCAAGCTTCCTATTGTTATCTAAATTGTTGTAATTATCTAACCCTTCTTCCTAGCATTTAATCCAGTTGTCTAATTTACGTAGTAGTCTAGGGAGGTTAGGGTAGGCTAGGTAGAAGTCCCATAACTTATAGGGGGAGTATTTAAAATTAGATACAGGGTACCACTCTAGGTTATCATTATAGCCTACCTAGCTTGCACGGTATTTTAAGACATTACAAACCTTTTTTACTACTAGGATTTCTTTAACTTCCTATTCTTCGTCCTCAGCAATCTAGATTAGTGGTGGGGGGTTGTTATACTATCTAGGTAGTGGATTATCCGTAGCCTTTTATAGCCGGTCCAGAGAGAAGACGGGGTGGATCCTTATTAACTCTGGTAGCTTAACCTTAAAAGAGTATCTTATCTTTTAAAGAGTTTTATATAGGCTAGCCATTTGGTGGTCTAACTTACGGCTTAGCCTCTGGGTTTTCTAGTTCTTTATTAACACCCATACCTTATCTCCTACTTAGAAGTCTTCCTCGCGACAATATCAGTTTATATTGGACTTCTTTTTTTCTTGCGCCTTTCTTATAATTGTTTAAGCAGTCTCCTAGGCTCTATGCATTCTCTTAGCAAATGCCTAGGCCTTTTTATAGCTGAGGCGTTCGCGGGCCGTAGCGGGTTTAGTAGGCCTATCCCAATTAAAGGACGTTCGTGGTGTATACCCGTAGAGTAGTTCGAATGGGGACATCCCTATACTATTATAGGGGAGTGTAAGCTACGCGTAGTCTATTATAGGTAGTAATTCCGACCAGTTGTCCTAATAGTAGTCTATAAAGGGCCGTAGTCGCTGGTTAAGGTACTGGTTTATCATCTCGGTTTAGCCGTTAGTCTAAAGGTAAAATGCAGTAGAGAGCCTAATCTTAATCCTAAGGATACGGTAGAGTTTATTCTAGAAATCCAATATAAACTAGGGGCCACAGTTAGAGACAATTAATTTAGGGGCGCCGTAGAATTAATAGATGTTGTTAATATAGAGGTAGGCTATATCCTTCGCAGTCATGGTCTTAAAACAAGGGAGGGAGACGGATTGCTTATATAGTCAGTTAACCACTACAAAGGCTACATTATGGCCGTAGGCGTCCTTCGGAAATAACTTAAAGTCTATAGTAATATATTACTAAGGGCGTTCTAGAACTAGCAGCGGTTATAGCTACCCAGGAGTTTAATCCCTAGGGGCATTTACGCGTCTATAGGCGTGGCAGTTTCTAACAAATTAATCTATATTAGATAGAAGTCCTTGCCAGTAATAATGGGGCGCTAGTAGTTAGTAGGTCTTATCACAACCAGAGTATACCATAAAGACTTAATAGTGGGCTTCGCGGATTAACTCTATCCGTAGGTTGTTAATATCTGGAACTATAAGCCGTTCTTAGTATAGAAGCAGTCCTTCTTCCATTTCCAAATTAGGGTCCTCCTTCGCGGCTTAGTTACGGAGGGCTTTTAGGGAGTTAGCCGTACGGTTTATAGTTAGAATGCGGTTAACTAGCCCTATTAATTTGTCTAAGACTGCTCCCTTTAAGGGTGCTAGCTTATTCCGTTCAGAGTCTAGTTCTTTAAGAATTTACGGGTTAAGCTGTTTGGGATAGAGGAGGGCGCGCGTCTAGTATTAGGTCTTTAGCTTATCCTAAGGTCCTATATCTTATTCCCCTTGGGTTAGTGTATTAGCTTTAGTGTTTTACTTGCCAGAACAATATATAATTATAAAGAAGAATTTAGAGAGTATTTTAGCCCAGTGGGCTTATTATCTAGTAAGCTACTTTATAGTTATAAAGTACTCTAGGGCTTTATAATCCATATATATCTTAATCCGGAAGTTCGTGCCTTTAAGCTTTGCGCGCTATTAGGACAATAATCGGATAATAGCTAGCATTTCTTTATTATATACCTCATAGTTATACTTGGCTGGGTCCATTATTTTTAAAAAAAAAAAGGTAATAGGGTACTATTCGCCGTCTAGATATAACTATAATAGGATTCCCGCTATAACTCCGTTAGAAGCGTCTGTCTCTAGCATTAATTTAAGGTCCGGGTCATAGTAACAAAGAATTAGAGAAGAAATAAGCCAATCTTTTAACTCTCTAAAGGCTTCTATACAGTCGTTACTAAAGACAAAAGGCGTATCTTTCCGGGTAAGTTATATAAGAGGCGTTGCCACGACTCCGTAGTCATAGATAAATCAGTAGTAAAAATTACAAAAACCCAGGAAGGACTAGATCCCCTTTATAGTATAAAGGGGCTGCTAGTTGCGGATTACATTAACCTTTTTAAGGTTAACTTCAATCCTATCTATACTTACTATAAACCTAAGGTACTTTATGCGTTTTACCCTAAATTTATATTTCTTAATATCAACTTACAAGCCTATATTCCGTAATCTCGCTAGGACCTTCTTAATATAAACTTAGTGCTTAAGTTCGTTGTCTAAGTATATAAGGATGTCGTCTAGGTATACCATATAGAATTTATTAAGGTAATCAAAAAGAACGTTATTTATATACCTTTAGTACATAGCCGGTCCGTTTATTAGTCTAAAAGGAAGAACTTTACATTTATAGAACCCGTAACGGGTACGGAACATTATTAAATCTTTAGATACAGGGTCTATCCTAATTCAGTAGAAAGCTTAGCGGATATTAAGTTTAATAAAGATCTTTACCTAGCTTAGACATACAAGGGTTTTGTTAATTAAAGGAATAGAATACTAATCCTTTTAAGTAATAGCATTTAGCTTCTAATAGTTAATATAAAAACAAAGGCCTCTACTAGGCTTTTTTATAAATAGAATAGGGGAAGCAAAAGGGGCTTAACTTAGCTTAATAAACCCTTTATTAAGGTTATTAATCAAGTACTGCTTTATTGCTTTTAGCTTGTCTATTAATTATTAGTAGAGGGGGCTATAGCCTAGCAAGTTATTGGCTTCTAATTAAATTTTATAATTATATATCTAGTAAGGGGGTAACTTATCTAAAGCCGCCCTTAAAAATGCGTCCTTGTACTTAGCATAGATAGTAAAAAGGAGACGTTTAACTAGTTCCTTATTAGTTTCCTTAATTAGCTTTTCTTCCCTCTTATTAATAATCCAGTCAATCTTATATAGGCTTATTGTAAAGACCTTATTGTCCTTCTGGTATATATTAAAGTGGAACGCTATAGCGCTAATTACGGCGATGTTGACTGTAGGGGGGCTATATAACACTAGGGGCGTGCGTGACCTTAGGGCCCTCCAGGGTATTGGCGTCGTTGTTACTCCTTTTAACTTCTATTACATCTTTTAGAGGTTATCCCTTATATCTTATTAGTACGTTCTTTTCTACACCAGTTAGATCTGCGCGATTTAGATATTGTCTATATTACTATCTATCCCGCTTTTGTATATAGAGTTCTCCTTAAACGTAGCGCTTTAGGAGAGTATCTTTATTAGTACAGAGTTCTTTCCAGCTTCACGGTGGGCGTCTTCTTAGGCAAAGGCTAGGTTACGGGCCCAGACATCCTACTAGTATATAGGGTTAGACTTTATAGCTAGTATCTTATGGTTGGTTCGGATTTCTCTAATAAAGGAGGGTAATTTCGGCCTATCCTCTAGCTGGATAAACTGTCTTTATTATACATTCAGCTAAATATTAAAGTAGGACATCTATTTTCGGCTAAGGATTATATCGTAGAATCCTAGGTCTAAGATACAGAAGGGGATACCATATTAATATTGTCCATTAAAGGAGATATATAACTTTAGAATATAGGTAACCGGCTTACTGGCTTAGCCGTTATAGCCTTTTACCTAGATAGGCTTTTTTAGTAGGGTGGCTTTTATATTTAAAAACTTGGCAACGTTAATTATACAGATAGTATTTATAAAGGCAAAGCCATTTACTCTAATGTTAATAAGGGCAGTTAAGTTAACTCTATATCTATTTTAAGATACTATATATGGAACTATAAAGTGTTTTCCACCTATTAACTAACTTAGATTAATCTCTTTAAGATTAATAGGATACCCTAGGGGGGAGTCTTTCCCTAGGGTTCTTCTTTTCCCGACTTATTAGATATTTCTCCTTTCTCTATCTCCTTAATATCCTTTAGTTCTAGGCAAGATAAGGTAAAGTGACCCTCCTTATCGCAGTTATAGCATATAGCCGAGGTAGGGTCGATTGGGGTATTGCAACAGGGACCAGCTAAGGGCGTAGTATATAGCTAGTTAGGCAAGGCTCGCTAGTGCGTAGTTATAACCACTTTTAGTATAAGAGTAGTCGTGGCTTATCTTCCTACTCTAGCTTCTATAGGTGTGGCTAACGAGTTCTAATCGCTATATAGTTACTTCTGCCAATTAGGGTAGGTGTTAATCCGCTTTAGTTTTAAGTCTAATAATAGGCAACAAGCTGCGAGTCTTTTATAGGTTAGTAGGTTATTTAAGGTTATAGTAATCTTTTCTTATAGCCAGATTGTTAGCTTATTATATAGATCTAAATAGTAGTTCTTAAGGGGAACCTAGTCTTCTCCCACAAGGTATAGGAATTAAGTCTAAAACTTGGCAAAGGGTTAGTTTAGTTTTATTATTAGGCAATTATAGTTATACCAGGCATCCCATACTTTGTTTAGGTTAATATAGATAGCAGCTAGGTGCCATATTATCTTATTAACAGATATAAATCAGACAGGGGAATCGTCCTCAAACTTGGCTTAAAGGTGCCATTGGGCGTCCCCTATAGTTTAACTAAAGAGGTAAAGCATTTTGGCTTCTTTAGAAAGGAAATAGTTATAGTTAACACAGAGCTTTCCTTATACTTAAATCCTCCAATTTTTAAAGGTAGGGTCTATCCCGTTAGATAATAGTTAGGGGTTAGGGAGCTTAATGGACTTTAATTACTTTATTATTATATCCATACTCCCTAGTATGTTATATTTGGTTAAGTTAATAGGACGACTAGGACTTCTAAAAGGGGGGGCTAAGCTACTTTATAGGGCCGCAAGGCTATCCAAAATCTCTTATAGGGTCTCCTATATACTTTAAGCTTAGAGACAGTTGGCTTCTTAATTAGCCATTAGGACACAAATCTGTTTATATATATCTATAATATTATTATTATCTTCAATTTCTGATCCCAATTAAATCTCGTATTCTTCTTAGGTTGGGGCAGCTCTTTTAAATAAGCTCGCTTTAGGTGCCATTATTAGCTACCTAGGGTTTATTAGTATTATACGCTTTAGTTTTAATTCTAGGGGTATAGGTCTAGTTCTATCTAGCTTATAAAGTGGGATATTGTTAAGGCCTTCCTAGGTAGTGTAAAGTTATTTTAGTATCTAAGTATAGCGCGTTAACGCGTCATTGCAGATAAATATTCTTTAGGGTGGGATATTATTAAGGCCTTCCTAGGCAATATAGGGAGAGCTTAGTATAATATAACAGCTTGTATAAATGCCTCTAAACTAAAGCTTATAGATTGCTATCTAGTAAAGATACTAAGCTAAGGAAAAGAAAAGAAGGGGGTTGCAAGGACCATAGTAAACATATATAAAGGGGCAGCCGCTAAGGCGCTAGCAGTAAGCGAGCCAATCGTAGGTTAGCAGAATATGGCAGCAGCATAGTAGAATTTAGCAGGTCGCGCTCTAGCACCGTCACACTTTCTATACCTACTTACTTTTTAAAGTATAGAAATCTACTATATTCTTATAAAATCTAAAACCGCAAAAATCTTAATTATCTCTCTACTAGAAAATAAAGATTTTATCCTTAAAGAGAATTTAATATTTAAAAAGAAAGCAAGTACAAAGAGATAGAACTCTTTATTATTTCTACTAACTTAGATTATAATAATATATACTATGTGGTTTATTATCTTAATTTTAAGGAAATTTTGTTTTATTAGCAATCGCTAGTTAAAATCGGCTGGGTTCCTTGCTAGGCTATGCACCATACGTATAGGTCAGTTAGGCCACGCTAAAATGTCGGCCCGATAGGCGAAACCTCCACCTACTATACCATATTTAACTTTCCCTATTAAACTTTAACCTTACCTTCTACCTTACCTGCCATTAAAGATCCATTAAAAATTAATTTAAAACCAATTTAAAATATAATGGCTACTACCTTAAAGAGCTATATAAGCTATCTATAACCTATTCTAAATATATTCTAATAGTTTAGGCCGCCTATAAAGCCTACCTAAAAATAGAAAGGCTTCCTAAGGGCATAGATGCTTTTATTATAGTAAGTAGTTCTAATTATATTTAGAATATATTCCTAATATAATACTAGCGTAGTAATAAGGTGGGTTTAACTATATGTAAGGGCGCGAAGAGGCTTCGGGAAAGATTTGAAGGAACAATATAAATTCTATCTAAATCTGAGGGTATATAGCTCTTACTAGGAACAAGACGTTACGTAAAGAAGAGAAAGGAATAACGAGAGAATCTTACAATTAAACAGTTTAGGGGTCTTGGTTAATGCATACGCACGTATATACGCGGATAGACTTCAGTAGTATTTAATTAATCTAGCAGAACTTAGCAGAAGTTAATCAAGCTAGCAGAATTTAGCAGAATTTAGTTAAAGCTTTAAGTTCTATCTATTAAGTGTTTTACCAAGACATTCCTACTGTAACTAGGCTAGTCCTGTTACAGTACCCCCCCTTTGGCCAAAGGTCCAAAATAATACAATTTTATTATATCGTATTTTACGTTGGGTGGCAGTATAGAGTTTTGCCGGTTCTAATCGTTAAATGGACTAATTAGGATTTTCTATCCCTAGGATAAAAAATCGCTATTAGTTTAGTAAAGGCAGTAAGCCGAACTAATATTTTTATAGTAGGTCTTAGTAAGGCAAATCTAACCAATTAGACAACTTTAACCGCTAGTTAAAGTTCCTTAATATCTTACGCGTTATATAACCGTGTTATAAGCGTTATGGTATTCTTTAAGCTCTTTTTAATTTCAAGTTTCCTGCTATCGTGTTTCGTGTATTTGTGTTAGGTGGCAGTTGTTTGCCTTTATATCATGTCCATCTAGCCAAAGTAGGCCGCGAAGGATAGTCCTTATGGAATTCTTTTACTAGGGAAGGCATATCGGTTTTAACTTGCTTATAGAGCTCCTAGGTTTATATTTTATATCCTTCCCACTTAATAAGAAGTTTAAATCGTTTAGATCATTTTTTCTATTACATATTATCAATTAAGTTAATAAAGTAAGAACCGTTACCATTGTTAATAATTACGGGAGGTGGCGGCGGCACTTCACAAGTTATATATTCGTCTTTTAAGGGTTACAGCAAGCTTATATAAAATATTAGATATATTTTTATCTCAGTTGGCAGTTTAAGCTTATAAGTATACGGGCTTAATTTCTTCTTAATTTAGTATAGGCCCGTAAACTTCTAATTAAGTTTCTTTAAGGGCCGTTAAGTCTTTAGGTTTTATATATTTAGGTAAACCATATCACCTTTCTTAAAGTCCTATGTAGGGGCTCGTTCTTTATTTGCATGCCATTCCTATACCGTTTAAGCGTACATTAATTCACTTCGTAATAGTTCCGTTAACTGCTTTATTTAATTAGCGAAGTTATGCGCGTTAATTAACTAAATCCGTTTAATTATAGGTCCTATTATGTTAATTTTAGGTCGTGGTTCAAATCTAAGTTAGGGGTCTTATCCATAGGTTACGTAGAATGGCGTCATGCCTGTTAATACGTTTATTGTATTATTCGCAGTAAACTTAGCTAAAGGCAGCCATTTTTCCCAGTCATCTTGCAGGTAGGAGCAGTATATTTATAGGTATTATTCTATAATCGCGTTTGCAATTTCGGTTTAACTATCTATCTCCAAATAGAATGTAGTTAAGAGTTATATTTAAATACTTAATTGTTTATATAGAGCTTGCCAGAAGTCTAAAACGAACTAGCTTCTATAGTCGGATATTATTAAATCAGAAAGTCTATATAGCTTAAAGACGTGCTTAACAAAACATTTAGCTACTAATATCGCATTAATTAAGTCTATAGGAATCATATATCGTATTTTTATAAAACAGTTAATAACTACTATAACATTCGTAAACCCGTTACTGTTAGGCAAGTTAACTATAAAGTTAATCAAGATATCTTACCATCTTTATATTAGAATTGGCAACGGTTAAAGTACTCCTTACTTCTTTACATAAGAGGTCTTCCCACGCACGCACATTCTACAGGCTCGAACGTATTTTCGTACATAGTCGTGCATCATAGGCTAGTAGTATACTCGTTAAATAATCTTATAAGTCTTCGCACGGCCAGGATGTCCTGCTATAGGGGAATTATATACGAATTCAAGTATCTTAAATTATAAGGGTTTGGAATTTGGAACTACCATCTTCTATTAATAGTATAGTCGATTATTACGAATTTCGCATTTAGCAAGTATAATATCTTTATACTGTCATTTTCCTGTTTAAATCGCTTTTATTATATCTACTATCCATATATAGTTTTTGTATTTATATTCTATTAGCTTATTAATTTCTATTTCCTATTTATTAATTTCTAATTTATTTCTGTTAAGTTCCGTATCTAGAAACATAGGACGTAGTTTCTTAAAGCATTTGGGGGGCAATAAAATCCATAATTAATTTATAATCCATTTGTCCAAGGCATTTACAGGTAAATCTTATAATCGTTATATTAATGTATTAGGCTTCTGATTAAGTTTGCCTGGTTAGTATATAATCTTAAAGTCGAATTGTAAGAGGTATTCGGCCTAATAAATTTGGCGCTGCGTTAACTGCTTTATAGTTATAAAGTACAGCAGGTTTTTATGGTCCGTTAACACACGTATTAGAAACAATAATCCTTTAAGTTCTAGACGCTATTGTTTAAAGCATTTAACAATTGCAAGTAGTTCCTTATTATATATCTCGTAGTTTAATTCGGTAGGGGCGAGCTTTTAAGAGAGAAAGGCTACTAAACGTAGCTTACCGTCCTTATTGTATTGCGATAACACTCCCCCTAGGGCATAATTAGACGAGTCTGTTTTAATAACACATTTAAGGTCAGGGTCAAAGTGGGTAAAAATCAGAGCGGTTATAAAGCGTTGTTTTAAGTTATTAAAAGCTTATTTATATCTAGCAGTCTATTTAAATTTTATATTCTTTCTTATTAGGTTTACTAATAGTTAGGCAATTTTCAAGAACTAGTTAATAAATCAGTAGTAGAAATTTGCAAATCCTAGGAATCCTTAAATGTCTTATACATTACTAGGGCTTCCCTAGTTTATAATTGTAGCAACCTTTTTAGGGTCCATTTTAATTCCGTTATAAGATATAATCAGGCCTAGGTACATAACTTTAAACGTATAGAACTTGCATTTCTTAATATTGCATTATAAACCCGCATCTCGCAAATGTTTAAGGACCATTCAGACGTGTTTTTAATACTTAAAAAGCGAAGATAAGTAGATTAGGATATTATTAATATACATAGTAACAGATACATCAAGGAATTCATAGAGCGTATTGTTAATATATTACTGAAACATACTGGGACCGTTCTTTACACTAAATAGCATTACTAGGTATTCAAAGAGTCCCTATTATATACAAAAGGCTGCATACTTCTTATCTCCTTCTTAAATGCAAATTCAATTAAAGGCAGCGACTATATCAAGCTTTATAAAATATCGTGCCTTTGCTAGGTAGTCAAGCGTCTCTTAAATTAAGGGGATTAGATATTAGTTTCAAATCGTAATTATATTTAGGGCTTAGTAATTAACATAGAATCTTAAGCCTCCTCCTAGCTTTTTAACGAATAATATAGGTAAGGTAAATAGAGATTAACTAGGGCAAATAAATCCTTTTTCTAGATACTTGTTAAGGTATTGTTATATTACAAGCAGTTCTTCTTATAATATACCATATAGCGGACTGAACTTTAGTATCATACCAGGTTTAAGTTCTATCTTAAAATCGTGTTTATCCTAATGCGGGGGCAGCTAGTCTGCGAATCGTTTTTTAAACTTGTTAATTAGATCGTAGTACTCCTTAGGTATAAGAGGTTAAGGGTTAATATACTGCTTTGGTTCTAGCGCCTTTTTAATATCTTCTATTATTACAGCAAAGATTTCATAGTCTCGTTTTCTTGCTAACAAAATAAAAGGTGCAGCTTATATTATACAAATTTTAAGGGGTTTCGATATATCATCTTTACATTCTTTACTGCGATTAGCAGTCGTAGTTTTATTATATTGGTTTAAGGTTTATAGTAAAGGCAATTTATATTATATCGAATTCAAATAGTCTTGTACATGTTTATAGGGCAGGTAGTGTTTTAAACAATAACTTCAGCAATAGGTTGTGCGGAATTTTAGTGTTTCTTTAACCCAGCTAATTAAAGGGTCGTACTGTTTTAGCTATCTATGTCCAAGTATTATCTTATATTGCTTTAGGGGTATTACAAATAGGGAAACGTATTTAAGGTGTTCACCCATCTGCATTTTCACAAGAGCGTAGTACGTCAATTCGCTATATATTAAGGGTTTGCTATTAAAGCCTCATAGGCCTTAGGGCTTATTGAGTTTCTTTAAATTTAGGCGTTAGGTTTTCACATAGTTTATATTAATAAAGCCTATACTAGTGGCTCCGCTGTCTATAAGGATTTATACCTTCTTCTATTTTTTAAGTATTCGAATTTCGCTAAGTATATTAAGGAAGTTATATTGTGTATTAGCGCTAGAAGAGCCTAGACACTTATACTCTTCCACTTCTTATCCTAAGGCGCAACTTGGCCCTAGGACAATTCGTTTTCTAAGTTAGCTAAGCGTGAGATACTTTATAACAACTAGGTATAATTTATAGAATAAGTATAAATTAAGGAGCGAGTACGGCTTAAAGAATAAGTGCGATTTAAGGAGTGGGTATGATTTAAAAACCAAAAGGAACTACGGCGGACTTTTTTAAAAGGGTGAGTTTAGCAATTCCTTTAGATATATCCTTTTCTGCTATATCTGAAGCATTCTCCATTTGTGGCTTAAGTCCTTTATTTATTAGTTTCTAAGGGTGCGTAGGATCGAGTGGCGTCAAGGTCCATAGGGTCGTGCGTAGGTTTCAGAGAAGGGTCGCGCTTTAGGGTATATATCGGTTTCATAGAGTCTTAAACGCAAGGCGTGGTTAGCTTTAGAGAACGAGTTTGTTTGTTATATTAAAGGTCCTTATTAATTTATTAACACATTATAGCAAATTTGGGTAGGTCCTTTAGCAGTTCCCTACCTACTAACTATGCTCTAATTTTATCCAAAATAGCTCGTTAAAAAGCAGTAACTTTAGCAGCTTTATTCCAATCTAGTTTGCTAATAAGGCCTAAAAATTCCAAAAAGAAGCTAGTAAAGTCTTGATTCCGTTGTTATAGGTTTTTAAGTTTAGTAACAGCAGTATATTCGCAGCTAGCGTTATTATACGTTCGTTCTAACAAAGAGATAAAGATTTTAAAATTAACGAAGGTGCCATTACGGAAGAATAGGTCTATAGTTTATGCAGCGTCTTTGCTTAATTAAGATATCCTATAGCTAATCTTGCTAGCTTTGGTAGGGTATCGGTTATAGTTTATTAAAAGTTTAAGGCGGAGCTTAGTTACAAAGGGACGCAGGTTATTTTAATTTCCATTAAACATTAGAGGGTTAGGAAGCTTTTCTAATTTTATAGTAGGTACTGGGTTTGTTATAGATATAGGTTAAGCTACCGTTACTAGTTTAGGGTTTATATTTAATAGGCTAGGTTTACATACAGTTATCTTAATTTTGTTTGTAGGTGTTACTGTTAGGGTCTCCATTATAAGTGTATTAACGTTGCGGAGTTCTTTGTGGAGTGTTTCCATTAATTACTAATGCTGGGCTTCTAGTGCAGCCCGCTACTAAGCTAAAGCATCTATAAAGGCTTCTTATATTGCAGTTAACTGTTCCCTAACTAGGGTTATAATGCTTGTAGTTAACGCGTGGGATTCGAGGTCGTTTACTATTTTAATAGTAGTTATTTTTAACGCAACGTAATATAAGGGCGCGAAGAGGCTTTAGGAAAGATTTAAAGGAATAATATAAATTCTATCTAAATCTAAGGGTATATAGCTCTTACTAGGAACAAGACGTTGCGTAAAGAAGAGAAAGGAATAATGAGAGAATCTTACAATTAAACAGTTTAGGGGTCTTGGTCGATGCGTGCGCACGTACACACGCGGACGGACTTTGGTAGTATTCGATTAATCTAGTAGAACTTGGCAGAAGTCGATCAAGCTGGTAGAATTCGGCAGAATTTGGTTAAAGCTTTAAGTTCTATCTGTTAAGTGTTTTACCAAGACATTCCTACTGTAACTAGGCTAGTCCCGTTACACTATAGGGGAGGTTTTTTGTTAGTATAATGTCTTACCTAATCTAAAGAATCTGGTACTATATAGAGTAAGTAAATAAATATATTAGGTTTGTAATTGTTGGTCACACAGGGTGACTCACCAATAACGACTACTCGAGTAGGGTTACAGTGATGTTGGTTAATAAAGCTTGTTTCATTGGAATAAGGGAGGGCGAGGAGCGTAAGGCTCCTCGCCGCGCTAGTGCCGCGGCGGCACGTGACAACACGTGACGACTGCTTGCCTCATTCCCGACACTAGCAACTCTTCTTTTGTGGTTGTCGTCTATATATATATATTGCTTGGCTAGCGGAACAAATACTAATCCTCCTTACTTACTATTGCCGTTATAATATAAGTCTCGCTGTTCTAAAGTTTGCCTTTTAGCACGTGGTGCTTCTTGCTTAGGTAGGTGTTGTGTTAAGGCCGCCAAGGCGCTAGTAGTAAGCGAGCCAATGGCGATTTTCTATGCCGGGTATAGAAAATCCTAATTGGCTGGTTGAAATTAGGGTCTGTAGAGCGCATACTCTTACTTTCTTTTAACCTAACCTTTAACCCATACACGTAGAGTATTCGTATTAATGAATGTTTCTAGAGCCTTATTTAGGTTTGCCTTCATCATTGCATCTACTAGGTTGTCTTGGCCATTAATCCATTAAATCTTAAAGAGTTTTTGCCGTTTATAGGATTGCTAAAGTGCCATAATGTCGATTATAAGGCGCTTCTTCTTTATGGTATTAAGCTTGACTAAACACTTATAGAGGGAGTATAAGTCAGTACACACGACTATAGGGATAATGGGAAGTCCGAGTTAATCTGTAATTATCTTTAGGGTAGTTCCAATTGTAATTGCTATATTAACTCCGCCAACCATTCCATATATCTCTGACGCTAGAACGCTTTGGGTGACGTGCTTGCTTTTAGTTAAGCTCTAATGGATAAGATTGCTGTGGATTATGAAGTTATTCTCTCCGGTAGATTCGTTCGCGATAATAATCTTATATCCTAGCTAGGAGCTAAAATCTTTATTGTTTACAAACAATCTATTAATAAATATAAAGAGCTTGGCGGTAGGAAGATTAATAGGCATATAGAGTAGTCCCTAATTAAGATGGTTTATTTGCTAAAAGAGACGCTTATTTAGGGCAAGGATGTTATTCTTGGTTAGTTCCTGGTGTTAGGCGGCAACAGAGAGATCAAATAAAGCCTTGGGTTAACAGATAGAAGCAATATAAGCTCCACAAGCGTATTGCTCTACATATCCTTGTTTTAGAGAGTTAACGTTAATAATATTAATCTTCTTGCCTTGACCCTTCTGGCGTAAAGCAATAGAGTCCTCCTTTAGGGAGAGGATGCATCTATTAAAAAGTAATGGCGTTGCTAAATTAAGCTTTTCCTTTAGCTTTGCTATGAGATTTGCCTTTACTAGCTTATCTTCTTTAAGAGCTAAAAATTGGTCATCTCCTAAGATAATTATATTATCAGTTTGCATGCCAATAATTCCAAATGGGGTTCCTATGGTTGTGATAAGGAAGCATGGATTGAATATAGAAGTAGTTATCAAAAGTTTCTCTTTGTAGTGCTTGCTGTAGGTAGCCTACTAATAAGTTCCTACCTCTGCGATTCCATATAATGGCTTAAGCACAACCATAATTGTATCTTCGGGATATTAGTAGCGAATTTGCTCTAGAAGGTATGCTAATATTAAGCGCTAAAGGTGCGTCTTTAATTAGGTGTAGGCCTAAGTGATATCTTACAGATAGACCGCCATTCCATTCTTTATTAAGGAGGGAGCTAGCGCAATAATAACTCGCTAACTAGCTCGTTGAATTATAGGAGATTGTATAAGAATTACCTCCTTGCTATTATTATTGTAACCTTAGATAATAAGCCTTAATTTCTTAAATAGGGCGTTAATAGCTTTGCCTTTAATCTTATTAACCATTCTTAACTTAAAGATGCGAACTTTGTCAAACTTAGTAGGGTTATACTTCTTGAATTTAAAGACTCCTCTTATAATAAGGCCATCGATCTCCTGCTTATTAGATGCTTAGAAAGGAGCTCCTGGAGTTATAATATAACCTTCCTTTTAGAGCTATTTTGCGAGCTCGAAGTCAGCCTTCTCTTTAGCTGTTATAAAGACCATTAATAACTTATCTCTACTCTTAATAGTAGTAACGAATTGCTCTTCGAAATTGATAAGGTATTAGCAATTTTATAATCCCTTCAGGCGACCTCTACCGCGTTGTGGTTACGGTATATCTACTATAATTGCATTAGGATCGTAGTCGCCTTCTAGAGTATATTAATTGTAGTTCTCCTCTGGGGTATCCTCTAGGGCATCCTATAAAGGCTTAGAACTGTTGTTTCTATAGTAGGGCTTAATAACGGTTGAGCGGAATTAAGTGGGTCTATAGGGCATCTAAAGAGTGCAAGTCTAACTATTAATTGCAATAAGTTTATATGGGCCTAACCATTCTCCCTTTTTACGCCATACGCGTACCTCAGATTGGAGTGGCAGATCGAGCATAGTTAAGGTATTTAGGCCATTTCTTATTTCTAGTACGTTGTTGACCTGGCGCGTAGCGTAGAGACGTCGCACCTCTTTTATTGCTTTGTGAATAGCCTCCACTTATTACATAACGGATAGGGATGGTAAAGAATTGTTAGTTATTTAAGGGTAGGCGCCAAAGACTAGTAATGTAGGTACGAGCCCATCTAGGCTAGTGGAATCATTAACAGCCTTAACAGCCATCTATAAGATAAGCTCTTTGCTAGCGCCCTCTAGTTCCAAAGAAATAATCTTATATACTTGTTGTAATGGTGTGTAATATTATTCTACTTTTCTAATACTATTATGTGCCTTAATAGGGACTTCCTTAACCTTAATTTCTATTGCCTTCACCTATTGCCGAAACTCTGCAGATAAGAAGTTCCTTCCTATATTATAAATAACTTGATTAGGGGGTCCTAGGTAGATATTAATCTAGCATAATTAAAGAGTATCCTATACGTTCCTAGCTAACATATCCTTTAGGAAACGTGCGGCTTAAAAGGAAGTTAAGAGGTTAATAACTTGGAGTACTAGCTTACCGCTAAGATATATAATGTTAATAATAATATAGAAGTTAAAGTCGTAGTTATCTTTAAGGGTGAACTTAAATCGGCTAGGGGACTTCTGGTTTATTTGGCAGTAATAGCAGTACTTTATAAGATGCTTAATTGCCTTAACCTTAACTTTATGGCCTGCTTACTGAAGAACCCTAAGTAATTAGTAAATAGATAGGTGGCTAAAACGACGGTATAGTTAACATAGCTCTAACTTGGTTAAGTGGCTCTAAGCAATGCTCTTTTCTAGTTAATAAAGGAGCAACTAGGGGTGACCCTATTTGCGTATAACAGGCACCCGATTATCTCCCTAAACGAGCATATTCTTAAGGTTATTAAGTTTGATGCCTAATTTATCCATATCTCCAATGCAAAATAGAAATGGGGTGTTCGCGGGAATAACGTGGAAAGTAATATACCCTAAGGGGGTTTTGACCTTAATTGTACTAAAAGAGATTGCAGTACCCTTACTAAAACGAATTGTATATTGGCCTGCTATTAATTAGTTGATCTAAACAGAGCTATTAAGCTGCTAAAGAGCTCAAACTTAAGGTTCTCCTGCTGTAGATACTCCTGCGGCTCCAGTATCTAGCATAATACCATAGAAGACGTTCGCCGAGTATCTGTTGTTAAAGGAGAATATAGAACTCTCCTTTAGCTCATTAAAGATGTCTGACTTTGTGATAGCATAGAGTGTAGATTGGTTATTAAGAACAGTAACGGTTTATATACCATCTACCTCACCATACTCAGTAAAGTATTGGTTAGGAGAGTAGTCCTCAATTTCTATATCCATAAGAAGCTGTTTGGCCTTGTTAACCTTACCCTTAAGATCTTCTTCGCCTTCATATTAAACCAGGAAGCTTTAGAAGTAGGCTATAGTAACTTCTTAGTTTCTAACGTTTTGTGCACTCTAGCGAAACTTATTATATGCCTCCTTTTGTCTATTAAGGGGGTATCTAGTTGACTAGCAATTTGGCTTCTTATAAACATAGCATTTCTTCTGCCAATTATTATGAAATGAACCTCCATAAGGACCTCCACGATTGCTTTATAGTTAACATTGATTATACCCTCTACCGTATCCCCTGCCATAACTACCATATGTTTAATCAGTCCAGTTGTGATCATATTAGTTAGCCAGGTCGATTAAAGTAGGTTAGAGTTGGGCGTTAAATTATTATACTTCTTAAGAGCATAGGGCGGTGCTAATAGAGGATCTTAATTAAGCACACACTTTTTTATAAGTACTTGCAGGGTTAAAGAGAGCAAGGTTACATTCTTTAACACCTTAGTATACGCTAATAACTTAATCGCGTAGGCTGAAGTCCTCTTAATATGATTTGGATAAACCACGCTGAATTATCTAGAGTTGATTAAAGAGCTTTTAAAGATAATCAAGTTAAAAGGCACCTGGGTTTATAGCAATAATTCTTAGGAAGGTAGTCTCTCTTTACTCTAATATATACTACTGCTTATTCTCCTCTGTTTCAAAATAGCATCTTGTTTTATATATTATTTGGTTAAAATTGTATCCTTTTCCTACCAAACAATTATAATAGAAGGTACTAGCTCGGCCCTTAAGCATAACAGAATAGGCGTTGTGGTATTAATCAGACTCTATTCCCACCTTCTAGTAACAGTTATAGAAGATACATAGTTTCGAATTAAGAACATCATATAATTCCCTGCTAAACTTCTTCTCCTAATCTAAATAGAGCTTCGCAAGCTCTGTAAGCAATTTTAAACTGCCTCCGATTTGAGATTGAGATAGAGGAGGTGAGGGTTGCATTACAGGCTGCAGTAGGGACGTAGGTCTAGTCGGTAGAGTCCAAAGGTCATTAAATCGCGAAGCAATGGGATCCTGTGCCTGCTCTCGTTAAGGTATAGTATCCGATGTTAAGGTTATAGGTTAAATTGGATACAGAGAAGTTAAAGGTGGAGGTAGGTTTGTCTCTAGAGGTGTATTACTTAGGTTCTATTATAAGTTAAGCTTCCTTATAGTGCGTAGTTGGTGCTTAATCTCTTATAGAGTCCATTTATATTCTTCTTTTACGTTAATAACCTGCTCCTAAATGTTGTCTTTAATAGTACCCCCGTCCTTAGGGACAAATACTCTATTCTCCTAAAGGAAGTTACGGAAGTCCTATATAATATCCTTGTTTATAGGGGCCCATATTTCCTTTGTCCATCTAATAAAGTCCTCCTTCATACATTCCTATAGCGCGGTATTGTTGTATTCACTATCCTTGTAATGTGCTATACGGTGTAATAAAAATCCATTTAAGTCTTGTTTATTAGCGTTTGCAAGGTTAATTATAGCTTTATTCTATGTCTTTAGGTTAATATCTTCCTCATACTTCTTCGGGTAAGTTAACACCATAGTAGGTATAGAATTAACGGGGTGTCGTACGTTGAAGGTAGGTAGGATTTTCGGTTTTATAGGATCTCATAGGTTTGCTGTCAAGAGGTAGGCAATTTAAGATGTTATTTAACGCGTTTTAGACGTCATTTAACGCGTTTTGGACGTTAACTTGGGACCCTAGGTTCAGTAACACTTCTAACCTAAAGTACTCAACCAAATCTTCGTAAACGCGGTTGTTCTATATAATGGACGCAACTTAGTATCTCCTAGTACTTAGTAACACTTCTGTTACTAGTTTTCCGCAAGTCTAAGGTAGCACAGTATCGCCGGGATCCATTCTATATAAGCGCATATGGCACCCCTGTACGAGACTGTCTCTTCTATTCAAAAACCTAGCTGCTCTATAGTTGACTGTGTATTCAACCACTGATCAGTGTTGGTCATATAGGGTGACTCACCAATAACGACTACTTGAGTAGGGTTATAGTGATGTTGGTTAATAAAGCTTGTTTTATTGGAATGAGGGAGGGCGAGGAGCGTAAGGCTCCTCGCCGCGCTAGTGCCGCGGCGGCACGTGACAACACGTGACGACCGCTTGCCTCATTCCCGACAGTAATATATTACTAATATATTTATAATACGTTTAGAAGAAGGTTAGAGATTATAGCGTCCTTAGAAACTATATAAAGAAGCATAGCCTTAAAACTAGAAATATTAGAAAAGGAGGGGCTCCTTCTATTAAGAAGTAGGAAGAAGTAATAGATATATATTCTAAATATGTTCTTAACCTATTTATAACTAGTTACTAACCTATTACAGCCTTCTATTCCGCTATTATGGCTATATATAATTAGAATATAATCCTAGTAGTTTAGGCCGCTCTACTACTATCTAACCCCTTTATACCCCTACCTTAGCTCCCCCTAGCCGTCCCTTTAGGACTATTACCCCATAATTAACAGCTCCTATTTAAGAGAAAGTTATACCTATTAGATTTAAGAGTGGGTCTTAAAAAGGCAATATAAGATATTTATAATATATTTATAATATATTCTAACTAAGTTTCTAATATAACTTTCTAAGAATGGTCACTTTGCTTAAGGAATTAGATACTAAGGTTCTATATACTAAGTGTTTAGATACAACTTCTACTTATAAGTTAATTTAGAAACCATTTTAAACCGGTTAAGAATATATTTTAAATTTATTATAGCTTACTTATATAAGGGTTGTCTTAATTAGAGCTACTTCCTTAATAATAGGTTAGATAATACTAAGGCTTTTACTACTTTAGCTCCTACTAAGACTTCTAAAAAGCGTTTAAAGAAGTCTAGTTTAAAAGGTTTAAAGGCTTTAAAGAGAAAGGCTACTAAACCTACTAGATTTATAGAGAAGAATATTATAGTGGATTTATTTTAATAGATAACCTAGAATCTAATTTATAATATGTTTATAATATATTATAAATAGAATCTTATAGATGGAGTTTAGACTTAAATTTTAATAGGGTTCTATACTACTTTAGAACATGTTTATAATACATTAGGTAGCAAAAATAAAAGTTATTAATTAAGTTATAATATCTATTAAAATTTACTAACTTTGGCTTTTTCTAATAACTCCCTTTATATATTTTATAGTTCTAATAATTTAATTATAAATTAATTATTACTTAAAATTTAAAAATATTTATTTATTTATTGCTTAACGTCTAATTCGGATCCCTATTAGGCCCACGCGGACTACTCCTTATTTACATATAAAGAGAAAACTCTATTTAAGAAAACCCCATAATCCATTTCTCCACCTTTTAGGACTCGCCTACTTAGCGCCTATAAGTTACCTATAGTGCTCTACTACCTTACTTTTTAACCTCCTTAGGAACCACTGCTGCTATAACAAGCCTATAGACGCGCTAGTATTATAAAATTAACTCTACTACTATAGAGTTACTAGGGGGCGCCTAATACTCGCCCCTTTGCCTTTTATTACTATTTCCTTTATAACCCAGAACTAGTTTAGTATATTTTAGCTAATAAGCTACTAGGTAACCGCCTTAAGACCTTTTTATATTAAGAGTAGTATATTATAGTTCTCTATGCTAGCTACTAAGAGTATTGCTTCTTAGTTAGTGCGTAAGGGGCATAACAGTATTACGTGTTTTAGTGTCTATCTTAGCCAGCTATACTTGCACCTTAGGCTACCTACTAGGATACCTACCTAGTAGAGCCAATCTTTTAGTCCTATTATTCCTATTCTTAAGAGTGTTGCTATTATATTTTCTGCCTTTATTAGGCCTTTTTAGAGCCCTTAGGTATTTACCCCCTATAGTATTAACTATACTATAGCTTGGGTTTCTCTTACCTAAGACAGCCTCTATACCTTTAACTTCTATATACCTCTCTAGTGTTAGTCCAACCAGTATTATATTGCGGTAGGTGGTTTTCTAGTACTCTTTTATACTCTACTTTAGCTCCTTTCTCTTTCTTACTATTATCTTTATTAGTCTCTTATATGTCTCCCTTCCTCCTCTATATAGGCCTAGGCCCTAATATAGCACTATTCTTATTCTACTTTTTCTACCTATTTCTCTAGAATATCTTCCCTACTTTGGGGTTATTGGTTTGTTCTCCTATAGGGCACCCTAGGGTCCCTCTATAGTTTATTTAGGCGTGTCTTAATATACTTTATAACCTTAGAGTTATACTCCCTCTATACCCTTTATATTACAGCAGCTTTAATATATAATTATAGGGGGGGGATATTAGCTTCCTTCTTAAGCAGTGCTATAGCCGTTTGCTTATACCCGCCTATTATACTCTAGAGGTAAGCTATTTAGACCTTTTAGAGTAGTTTAAGAAGTAATTTAGGGGGGCCTTTTTTGGATTCTCCTATGGCCCAAATACTAGATCTATATATTATAGTTAGCCGGACAAATACTGTATATAGTAGGCGTGACCTCTGGAAGCATAGACCCTATATAGAATTAACGATCCTAGATATTATAATGTACTATACTTAGCCCTTATAGGCCGCTTATAGCGCATATACGCTCTACTAGAGCTTACTGTCTACCTATATACCTAATACCCTTAGGCCTTAAACTGGTTAGCCCCTAAAGCCTTAAATATAGATTATATACTAGAGATCTATGGATTAGTTGCGTTTTCTTATAAAGTAAATTAGCTGGTATTTCTCTAGTAAGAATTAGACTCTATATTATCTTGCCTATTTTATATAGGTATTATAGGCTTTCTCTAGTGTTCTGTAGTTCTCTGTAGCTATAGGCCCGTATATAATTAGGTTTGTGTTATTAATAAAGCCTATCCCTATGTTGCCCCTTCCTTAAAGGAATTAAGTAGGTTACTTATAAAGAAAAGGAAGAGTATAGGTAAGAGGGGTGATCCTTATAGTATTCCTATTATAACTATAATAGGGGGGCTCTAGTATTCGCTAAAAACTAGTAATATTTCTTTTTAGTCTGTAAACCCTTAAATAAATTATATAATCTATTTTAGGAAGCCCTTTGCCCTAAGGATATATAGGAGGCACTTATAGGGTATGTTGTTATAGGCACCACTAATATCTAGGCTAAGCATTAATACTATAAAGTCCCTTTACATCGCCTATATAGATTTAATGGTGGCAGTAAGTAATATAAGTGCTAATAGTGTTAAGCGGTTCTTTCTTGCCGCTATTTAACTTTATGGTAGTAGGGCGTGTTTCTTAGCCGTATTTGCTATATATACGGCTACTACCCTTTCTAAGATCTTGCTAAGGGTGTTTTCTAAGGTAATAGGGCGGTAGTTTCCTAGAATTAAGTAATCTACTTTGCCTTCTTTTTATAGGATAACCGTTATTATAGATCTTCTAAGTTATGGGTAGTAGCCTATAGTAAAGCACGCTCTAGCTATATCTGCAAGCTAAGGCGCTATAAGTAGTCCACAGGTCTTTAAGGCCTTATTTAGTATCCCATTTAGACCTAATGCTATATTATTTAAAAGGCGGCTAATAGTTCTAGCTATTTCCTCTATTATTATATTGCTGTTAACCTATAGGCGAGTTACCAGTGTTTTACCTATAATATTACTAAGGTCTGCTAGAGCTGGTTAGGAGAAGAACCTTTCTATAAGGATTTTTGCCTTTTTATTATTATTATTAGTGGCCTATAACTCCCCTGCTCTTTATAGGGGTGGTAGATATAGGTCTTTTACTAGGTGCCCTACCTTTTTTTTTTTTGCCTATTTTGCTATGGCCTAAAGGCCCTTATTATAGGGGAGGCTTGGGTTAAAAGTATGCTTATTTATAAACCGTCTCCAGTTATTCCTTACTTCTTTTTTTAGGGTATTCTTTAACTAGTTTCTTATATCTTTATATTATCTCTCGTCTTTAGGATTATAGCTGCTTATATATTTCCTTCTTGCTTATTATTAGCTAGTAATAAGAACCGCGCATTATATGGACCATGCGTGTTATATATAGGGGCCTAGTTTTAAAAGTAGGCAGTGCTCTTCTAGCCTATTTTTAATTACTGCCTAGATCCTTTCTAGTCTTTAGTTAATTTCCTTAGGGGTAGCTAATAAGCCTTACTTATTTGGTACTAGGTGGATTTCTTCTAGGTTTTAAAGTTGTTGTTTAACTATATTAAGGAAACTGTCTATCTTAAGCTTCCTTATTACATATCTTTTACTATTTAGTTGCGCCTTAATATCTAGGTCTAGTTATATCTGGATAGGGATATAGTCTAAAGTAAGTGCCTATTCTTCTTTAGGGTTATACCTTTTAAGTCTCTAGTATAGGCCTTTATTCATAAATATAAGATGAATTATACTTTTAGTGGTGCCTTATTGCTATATAGTTGCTCCTAGGGGAGTGGCTAGTTTAAGGCCCTAGATATCTATAGCTCTTAGTAGACACTCTACCTATTATTTAGTAGTAATATAGATACCCCCCTACTATAGATGGTAGAGGTTCATATCTCCTAATAGGATAAACTCCATGCCTTTAGTTTCTAGTAAGCTTATTACTAATATAATGTTCTCTATTTATAAGACCCCTTTAACCCTAGGATTATATATATTAATAACTTATACTAGTCCCCTATATATCTAGATTGTTATAACTGTAATATTTAGGTTAACTGCTTATTATAACCACAAGGATAGGCTAATAGCCTTATTAATTAGAAAGCACACGCGTATAGCTGCTTTTGGTTTATATAGGAGCTAAAATTCTTAGGGGTAGTATATTAATTGTGTATAGGTATTATAATACGGCTCTTATATAGCAAAGATATAGTATTTCTCTAGGTCTAGACTGTCTAATAAGGGCCTTATAAGACAGTGGTTTATATTGCCGCAGTTATACTATATAATGGATAGGTAGTGGACCCCTAGCAAGGGTTCTTTATTTCTCCTTTATTCTTTACTTTTTCTATTTCTACTTTCTTTAGGATTTTTAGAACTTCTATCTCTTATATCTACACCCTAGTTGCTACTTATTTTATATAGAGCTTTTTATTCCTATGTTTTATATACCTACTAGCGCTTCTATATCTAAATCTATTATTATCTCTAGTTCTTCCACTAGTCTTACTAGTTAGCTATATACCCTTTATGGGTTAGCCGCGAATATTATATTTGCCACATTAAGTCTAATTCTTAATTATCCTAGTCTTAAGCTTACTATAGCTGTCTATAAGGGTCTTCCTATAGGGCGTCCTTTCCCTTATATCCCCTGTGACCCTTATATCCCTATTTAGTCTAGTAATATTACGCGGCATTACTTCTAGCCCGTTAAGGCTTGGGATAGCTGGCCTATCCCCCTAGTATTAAAGGTAGGAAACGCTGGGAAGGCACTAGCGTCCCCTTAGCTTATTACCTATTGTTTCTATTTATATAACCTAGTATACAGTTATTCCCATAGCTATTAAGCCCTTACCTTCCGTCTCTTATATTTAATGCAGTTTTCTTTCTCCTACGCCTTATATATGCTTTAGTAGCAGTTTACATATTTTGTTTAGTCTTAATTTAAGCAGTATCTTATATTATAGGGGCCTATATAGTGGCCGCAGCACACCTATACTACGCATGTGGATTAGGTATATCCCTATTATATACAGCAATAGCATTATTCTAGGCGTAGTCTATAGTTATAGAGCCTTATATTGTATATAAGGCCATTTATAATTATTCCTTTTTAGATAAGGAGTTTTTGCATTCCTAGTGTAAGTATACTAATAATAAGAGAGCTATGTGTTTAACCAGCGTCTCCCTAGCGAGTCTCTAGCAACCCTTATATCCTCTTATTATTCTTATTATATACTTAGTTTGTATTTTCCTATTAGAGCTATTAGATTTGGGTAATCTTAAGTCCTGGTATAAGGTATTCCATTTATCTTACTATCTCCTATATAATTACTATATTATCTACCTAGTGTCCCTTTTCTACCCTAAGGCTTATAGGAACCACTAGGACTTTAACTAGGTAATCCTTACAGAGTACCTTTATACCAATATGTTCTCCTAGCCTATTCCCTACCCTTACGGCTCGTTCCTTTACCTATTGGTCCTTTAGGGTAACTCTAATGTCTCCGCTCCTAAGGTGTTGGACCATAATAGCATTATAGACCTCTTTATAGATCTCTATAAGGACTTCTATTTCTAATTATCCCCTAAGCCCCTCTGCTTTTTCTATATTTGGTTATATTATAATTATATACCTAGTTATTGTCTTAAAGGGGATGGGTTCCCTATATTATAGAAGCGTAGCTATGGCGGCCTAGGTGCGGTTCGCCAGTAAGGGGGGGTTTTATTTGGTTTTAATTTTGTTTAGTTATTAAAGGATTTAATTAAGGGTCTGCTAGAGGGGCGCCTAAGGTTCGCTAAACTGGCGGAGCCATTTTACTAGATGCGTAAGTTTGTTATAGCTAATGGTTACTTCCCTACAATTCTGGGCACTAGACGCGTCTAATAGGCTTTATATTTTATTAGATGCCTTCTTAATAGAGGTGTTTCCGCTTTATGGTGTAGTATTTGCCCATCTTTCTTATAGAGGGCCATTGCTAGGCATGGTTCTGGCGGTCGCGCATAGGTGCGTACCACTGTTATTTAATATGTGACTCCCCTACAATATATACATCTTAGGGGGGTTCTCTAGGTGTTTTTTAGGGTTCTTTTGGTTGGTTTTAGTCTTTTTAGGCCAGGTGCAGCAAGAGCTCCTTTTTTAGAACCGCTTTTAGAAAATTATTATATAGTTACTATAAAATTATATATAGGCATTTATTATAGTGATAATCTCTATAAATAGTTATATAATTTATTTAATTATTATTTTTAATAGAAAAGAGCTTTAGACTCCCTAGTTATAATATAATAAGGTTTTTAATTAAATTTATATAACGTAGGTGACAGAGTTATGACGGCGATAGGGTTATGACGGTCAGCTAGTACCGCCTTCCTAAGTAGGCTCACGAACACCAAAATACTGCCGAATGCCCAATTGTAGGTAAAATACTAGTAAAAGGCATCGCACGGCATCACGATATTACTAAGATTTTATGAAGCCTTAATTTAATATAATAGAGGCCCTATATCAATATTTTTTGGTATTTTTAGTACCAACTAACATCCTCGTCTATATCCGACACCTTGTCGTTGCTTGATCTACCTAGCTCATCGTCTACTTTATTATCGTCCACTTCCTTATCTGCCTGTGTAGACTGCTAAAAGGCCTCTTTTGCCTTCTTTACAGCGTCTTGTAGAGCCTTAGAGCGAGCTATAGACTCTATAGCTACTACGAAGGAGCCCTCTCATTGCTTCTGCAGTATTGCTAAGGCTTCTACTTTAAATTTCGCCTCCTCTACTACTTGAGCAGCTGCCATATAAGCTTCTATAGTCTTCTTTTTATTTAATATATTGCCCCTAGTTACCGACGCCTTCTACACTCTTTTTACAGCTCAATTAGCCTCTCCTAGGTCCTTTTTATGTTGATCTGCAGCCTTTTTAGCCTTTATAGCAGCAGCCTAAGCCTCCTTCCTTTCTTAAACTTATACCTGAGAAATTATAGCTATTTCCTTTTTCTCCTTTCTACGCTACTGTCTAGTATTCTTAGTCCTCTGCTTAGCCTTATCTACAGCCTCCCTAGCATCAATAAGTGCTTTAGCCCATTCGGTAGTAAGGACTAATTTAGTAGAAAGTACTACCCACTTCTTTTTTTTCTTGGCTCTCCTATCTACAGCGCCGTTGCAAAGCTCTGTATTTTCCAGCCGTAGTATTTCTATGCCTTTATCCATTGTATCTATATAGCTTATAAGCTTCCTAATAACAACGTCAATTGCTTCAGTAGTGGTATCTAAATAACGGATTGTATAGCTGTACCGAGCTCGATCAGAGTGGCTTTTTGGAGTCTTTAGATATAGAGGTGAGGATAAAAGCGTTGGTTTGTTTAAGGGCTAAGGTATACATAGTCGCGCATAGAAAGGTTGCCCTATAAGGCGTTAAAGGACTCAATCAGGGTTAAAAGGAAGAAGGCCTGCAGCTTTAAATACACTGTCAATAAGTTTAGGTGTGTATATTTAAGGCCTAATCTCGCCCAAGATCTGCAGAAAGTAGTCTCTATTAATACCAGTAATACCGCAAGCTGAGTATTTGTTGACTTTGGCTGAATATAGGCGCTTAACTACCAAAAAGATAACAAAATCTAGAGGCTGTAGGAAGTGGGTTAAGTAAGGTAAAAAACATATAGGAATAATCTTATATTTCCAGCAGAACTCTACAAACTTAATATTAGTATAAGAGATATGTCCATCCATAATAAGCAATCAGTAGCCATGGTGTTCAACGTTTAGTATATCAGTTTTAGAGGCCTCCTATGCCTTTATTCGTCAAGTATAACACTCAAAATATTAAAGCCACTTAAGGCCTATTCCTTCATTTGACCAGCCATTCTCCGTCATTCCAATTAAGCACTTGCCTACAGCTTCCTCTACTGTTTCCCATAGTATATTTATATGCTGCTTCCCTTTAAAAATAATAAACGGTGGAATTATCTGTCTATGCATGCCAATTAAGTCAATTTAGATGACCCACTCCCTATTGCCGTCAATCGTCTTAAAGTTGATAATTCTGCCTCTTAGTATAACTACTTTTGCAGAAAAAGCTAGTCCCATTACATAGCCTGTCTCGTCCATATTCCACCTATTAAATTCGCTGATATTATATTGGGTAATAGCGTCGGTATAGTCGGCAAAGAATCTCTAAATAAGGCCGAGATTGTTGTTTGCAAGAGCTCATTCTTAATTAATTAAACATACATAGCAGTAACGAAGCTTAGGAAGTTATACACCCACTTTATACCAAGAGGGTCGACATAGACGTATTGAGGAAGGTTGGCGTACTCCTGGTAGAGAACTACTGTGGCAATCGATCAAACGGTATGCTGCCAACATGGAAATCCGGCGTTCGCAAGATATATGAGGTGTTAAATAATTGCATCTTCACCAGCAACGGTAATACGATTCTGGTTGGTATGGGCGACTTTATAGGGCTGTTGCTTTCCATTAAGACGACGTCGAAATGTCTGTGGATCTACCTTATGGGCATTTGCACAAGTTTCCCGGTCTTTATAGAGCCCAGAATGCCAGGCAATAATAGCGCTCTGTATTTTCTCTTCCCTGCTAAGTTGTAGGAGCCAGCGGGGCATTATAGTGTTGGTAAAAGATTTTTTAATTTGGTCGCAAGCATTCAAAATATGATGAAGTTGCTACTATTTTGATTTTGGAACCGGCAATATACTACATTAGGAAGGCGGTACTAGCCGACCGTCATAACCCTATCGCCGTCATAACTCTGTTACCTACGTTAACTTCTAAGAATAGCTATAAAAAAAGTAAATTAAATAATATTTATATTGTTTACTACTATTTTTATATATAAAATAAAGCTATTTAGTAATAAAATCTAATTATTACCACTTAATAAGCACGGAAGCTACTATATAGATATTTATAGATATATAAGTAAAATAATATCTATTTTATCTATTTATACTCCCTATATAACCTATATACTATAGCTACTAAATCTATTATACTTTTTACTAATTTAAAAAATTAAATTTTTTTAAACTCTTACCTTTATTAACAATATAGCCTATATTATAAAGCCCTATTTTATTTAATATTACTACTAGACCTATAAGGACTATCTTAGTACTAAAACAATTAAATTTAAGTAAAAAGCACTTAGTATTTACTTTTAAACCCTTTATAAATACCTTTACTTATTAAAAGATAAAATAAGACTCTAATTAAGTTACTAAGGTAAAAATAAGTTTAATTTAGTAAGATTAATATCTCTTTTATACTAAAATAACTATAGAATATCTATAAAATAATTTAGAGCTCTAATATATAGTATATACTTTTAAGCGCATTTAAAGGAAATAAGTAAGTAATTTAATTAAATCCCTATATAAAATATAATATATAAAGGCTAAATTTATAACTTATAGTTATAACTTAATATACTATAAAGATAAAAACTTAAAAATATATTATAGCAGGTTTAAATATAAAGCAGATTAATATATATTTAATTAAAAGAGCTAAAGAGAAAATAGTAGAGTAAAAGGTATAAATTAAAGCTAAGAGGTTAAAAATAAAAGTAAAATAAACGGTATAAGTAGTAAAAAGGGTAAAAATATAAGATCCTAAAATTATATAGTGAAGAGTTTAGATTTAATAAATATATATATATTTAAATAAGGGGTACTAATTTTAGTAAAGCGACTAAGTTTTAGGGGCTTAATTTTAAAAAGGGTATAAAACAAAAGTGACTTAGTTACTATAGATAAGAGTGGTATAAAACTAAAGCGTTTTATTTATTATAAGTAAGAGTAAATAAAATTAAGGCGTTTTAGTTACTATAGGTAAAATCAATATTAAATTAAGGTAACCTAGTTATTATAGGTAAGAGTAGTATAAAACTAAGTAACTTAGTTACTATAGGTAAAAGCAAAGTAAAACTAAGGCGTTTTGGTCACTGTAGATAAGAGCGGTGTAAAACTAAGGCGTCTTAGTCACTGTAGGTAAGAGCGGTATAAAACTAAGGCGTCTTAGTTACTGTAGATAAGATTAGTATAAAACTAAGGCGTCTTAGTTACCGTAGTAGATCTTACCTACAGTGACCAAAACGCCTTAGTTTTATACTACTCTTATCTACAGTGACCAAGACGCCTTATTTTTACACTGATCTTACCTATAGTGACTAAGACGCCTTAGTTTTATACCGCTCTTATCTACAGTAACTAAGACGCCTTAGTTTTACACCGCTCTTACCTACAGTAACTAAAACGCCTTAGTTTTATATCGCTCTTACCTACAGTAACTAAGACATCTTAGTTTTATACCGCTCTTACCTACAGTGACCAAGACGCCTTAGTTTTATCCGCTCTTACCTATAGTAACTAAGACGCCTTAGTTTTATCCGCTCTTACAGTAACCAAGATACCTTAATTATAAAAGTATAGAATTTAACTTAGGATTTTAAAAAATAAAATAGTTTTAGTTATATAATTAAGGCGTCTTAGTCACTACAGTAGATCCTTAAAATTAGATAAGACTTACTATAGTAACCAAGACGCCTCGGTTTTATAGCCTATTAGTAGTACTAGATTACTAAATACCTCCACACTTACCAACGCATTCCTTAAAATAAAATAACACGCTATAATATAGGGTATATACGCCATTAAATTACGGTTAAGTTCTTTAAAAAGAATTATATTTTATTACTATAGTTCCTATTACATATTCTGGTTACTGGCCTTCTTACACCACTATACTTTAGTATATTAACTATAAGCCTCTTTGTAATAAGATAACACAGCTCTATATAGGAGGATATATAGTTTCTGCAATTATTAAGGCCTTTAAAGATCGTGGGGTAAAACTAAGCTAACAAACACTTAAACGGAGGCTTTAAATATAGGGGATTCCAAAGTATAATAAGCGTCTTAACTATAAGGACGAGCTCTTACGCTATAAAGTTGCTATTCTGTTCCACCAGTTCGCCTTTAAAGATATAGATATTATCTTTGCTTTGGAATAGAAAGGCTATATAAGGCTATTGCCCAGGTGTATAGTAGGGAGCAGGCAAGCCAAGCATAAGTCACAAAGAGAGTCAATGGAAGAGGACGATATAGTAAAGAGTAAGTATAGCAATACCCTAGTACAGGAAGAGAGAGAGACGAACTAATAAGGAGGGAAGGGCTATAAGCCCAAGGGACTTATAAGGAGGTGCCAAGGCCTAGCCAAAGGCTAGCCTTAGTAATCCGCCAAAAGATCCCTTATAGGCTATAAGATAACTAAGCGAGCGCTTAAAAGTCTATATAGGTAGTTAGGCCTTAATCATAAGGTAGATCTTAAAAATCTTAATACCAAAAACAAGAGGTTAAGAGAGATTGTTTAAGATAAACTCTATAAGGGCACAATTGCCATATATAGTAGAGACCTACTATACTACCACTTCCGTTTAAGTTTAAGACATTATAATATAGCTAGGTAGAGTTTAGCTATATTACTTTATAGTCTACATTAACGTAGGCTTAGAGACCAGCTATTCTAAATAGTAAAAGAACTTAATCCTGCCGGGGTTAAGCACTAAAAAAGGCGGCTTAATTAAACCCATAGAGAGTATATAACACCTAGGCCGAACTATCTTTAGTATTAGCAACTCAGTCAATCGAGGCACGAGCACGGCATAAGGGACGCGCAAGCCTATACAATTAGTAGTCTATAAACCAGGATCCAAAGCTAGAGAAAGAAAGGGAGAAGAATAGCAGCGCCGTGCGAAGTTTTATGCGGTCCTCTAGTCACGTAAACTCATATAACTTGGCGTCTACCATAACGTCTACCATAATCCACCATTTTCCACTAGCGCCGTAACATTACCCCCCCTTCCAAAAAAGCCTGCCCTTAGGCTTTATATGTCCGTATTATGTCTATAGGGTGTTCTTATCTATATGCTCAATAGGTAGCTTATCATCTTCGCTATACTAGCACTCCATCCACTTATCTAGATACTTCGGGGGTCCTAGCTTATTAGGGTATTGGTTATAAAATTCTTTAAGCTTCTGGGGGCAACCTATAAAGTTCCAGGTGGGGTACTAGGTTAGGTCTGGATCGTAACCTTTCCATTAGATATAGTATTTTAGCGTTCCTTATACTAGTTTATAGGCTAGTATTTTATTAACTTCCTATTCATCGTCGCCATTAACTTAAATCGGCAGTGGAGGCTTATTCTTTTATCCAGGTAGTGGGTTATTTATAGCTTTCCATAGCTTATCTAGTAAGAAAACAGGGTGGACTTTAATTAAGTCTGGGAGTTTAATCTTATATAAGTTGCCTTCTTTATTAAGGATCTTATACGGTCCTGCTATCTTATAGTCTAGCTTACGGCTAGGCCGTTCTATCTTTTATTTCTTTGTTATAACCTAGACCTTATTGCCTACGGTAAAGTCGGGCTCGCGCCTATACTTATTTACCTACTATTCCATCGATTTCTGGGCCTTCTCTAGGTTCTTACGGGCTACTATCTATACTTCTTCTAAGCGTCTAGTATACTGCTGTACTTCCTTATAAGATAGTTTTTCGCGTACGGTCTATAGTCCTTCTGGTCTCTTCCAGTCAAAGCTTATATAGGGTAAGTATCCCATTTCTAGCTAAATAGGTGCAAACCCCGTAGAGTTATAGGGTAGGGTTGCCTGGGCATAGTCTATTATGGGTAGTAGTCCGCTCCAGTTGTCCTAAAAGTAGTTAATAAAGGGCCGGAGTCTCTAGTCTAAGTACTAATTTACAATCTCCGTCTAACCGTCTGTCTAGGGGTAGTATGCTGTAGAGAGCTTTAGCCTAATACCTAGGATCCGGGTGAACTCGTTCTAAAAGGCCGATATAAACTGCGGCCTATGGTTGGATATAATAGTATCTAATAGTCCGTAAATTTAGTAGACATAGTAGATATATAGTTAGGCCGCCTCTTTAGCATCAATATTCTTATAACAGGGGATTAAGAACGGGTGCTTACCAAAGCGGTTAACTAGGATTATAACTATATTATATCCGTCACGGTCCGTAGGTAACTTGTGGAAGTCTATAGAGATATACTGCTAGGGGCGTTTTGGTATTAGAAATAGCTTTAATAGCCCTAGGGTCTTGTCTTATGGAATTATAGACCTACGGCAGTCGTCGCAGTTCTATATATAGTGGTCAATATCTATAACTATTCCAGGCCAGTAGTAGCGGTCGCTAATAATTCTATAGGTCTTATTTTTTCTGGGGTAGGCCGTAGAGACCTAAGTATATACTTTAGCGATAAGCCAAGTCCGTAAATTCTGTTCCTCTACTACCACCAGCCGTTCCTAGTGCTTAAGCAGTCCGTTTTTAAGGGACCATGGGCTAGTAGCATCCTTTACCTTTTCGCGGCACTCCTGTAGAGAAGGGGCTGTACGGTTTGCCTGCAGTAGTTTATTAATAAGGTCAAGTTCCGTGGAGTTAATAGGGCATATCTTAGCGTCTAAAGGGTCTGTATTTAGTTCTGCCTGTATCTGGGGGTTGAGGTGCTCTAGTTATAGTAGTGCCTAGGTCTATAATAAGATCTTTATAGCCGCCTAGTTACTTAGGTCCTGTTTACACCTTATAAGAGTATCCGCATAGTTTGTAGCGCCTAGTCTATATATAATTAAGAAGTTAAACTAAGATAGGATATCCGCCTAGCATGCCTAGCGGGCCATAAGGGCCTTAGTTGTTATAAAGTATTTTAGGGCCTTATAATCCGAAACTACCTTAATAGGCTTAGGGGTCCCCTCTAGCTATACACACCAGTGCTAAAAGCTAGAGATAATAGCCAGCATTTCTTTATTATAGATATGGTAGTTCAGCTCGGCATCTATTATAGTCTTTAAATAGTATATAATAGGGTGCCATTCTCCGTCCAGTTACTTCTAGGAAAAAACACCGGCTATTACACCGTCTAAGGCATCAGTTTCTAGCATTAAGGGCCATTCTAGGTTAAAGTAGGTAAGTAGGGGAGCTGATACTAGCCGCTTTTTAAGCTTATTAAAGGCCTGTATATATATGGCGTTAAAGTGGAATAGCTGGTCTTTCCTAGTAAAGCGGTTAAGAGGCCAGGCAATCCTGCTGTAGTTCTTAATAAAGCGTTAGTAGAAGTTACAGAAACCTAAAAATAATTATACCCCCTTTATAGTCCGTGGGGGTGTCCACTGGTTAATTACAGCTGTTTTCTTTGGGTTGGCCTTAATTCTGTTTATACTGATAATAAAACCTAGGTACTTTATACGCTTAACACTAAATTCTAACTTCTTAATATCGGCCTGGAGACTAGCCTTGCGGAGCTGTTGTAGGACTTTATAGACGTGCTCCTCGTGTTCCAGCTTATTCTTAGAGTAAATTATAATGTTATCTAGATAGGCCGTACAGAAGTTGTTAAGGTAGTTAAAGAGTACATTATTTATATACCGCTGGTATATAGCTGGTCCGTTGGTTAGTCTAAAAGGGAGTACCTTGTATTTATACGTTCTGTAATGGGTTTAAAATATAGTAAGCTCCTTAGACCTAGGGTCTATCCTAATTTGGTAGAAGGCCTGGTGGATATTAAGCTTTATAAAGACCCTAGCTCTACTTATTTGGGCAAGAGTCTTATTGAGTAAGGGTAGTAGATAGCGGTCCTTACGGGTTATATTATTTAGCTTATGGTAGTTAATGCAGAAGCATAGTCCTCTATTTAGTTTTTTAGTAAAGAGAATAGGCGAGTTAAAAGGGGCTTAGCTAGGCTTAATAAAGCCCTTATTAAGGTTGTTGATAAGGTACTGCTTTATAGCCTATAATTTAGCGATAGACTGCGGGTAAAGAGGGCTAAAGCTAAGGGTGCTTCCCTTGCCTTAATCAATCTCAATCTTGTGGTTATATAGTTAATGAGGCGGAAGTATATCCGACACTACCTTAGAGAATACGTCCTTGAATTTCTAGTGTTAATTAGGCAGTTTTTGTTCTACTAGTTTCTTATTTATAAACTCACTTTCCTATCCACTAAGCTCGCTTTCCTTTTCCTTAAGCATTTAATTAATTTTGTATAGGCTAGTTGTAAAGGTAATGGTATTAGGCTAAACTAAGTTCTAGTAGAATCCTACAGCGCTAATATAGCAGATATCGACTGGTGGGAGGTTTATAGGTTTCTTTACAGACGCTTATTAGGCCGTATCTTGCGGTATAAGATATATAGTCTTCCTTAGCTTATGTTCCATTTTCTATAAGTTATCCTTCCTGTTTATTAGCTTAGTATGGCGTCCAATATCCCTAGTTTTTCTTTAGGGCTGCGTAGGGCCTAGGTTCTCTATGGGGGGCTTAGCTAGGTTACTACTAACTTTCTAGGTCTCTGGTGTGGATGGCGTGATATATATAGTCTAGGGGCGGCGTAGTATATAGATTTGTTAAGGATTAAGACATATATTCTTCTTAAAGGCCTAGTCTCTGCGCATAGCATTAGCCTAGTAAATAGTATTAATCTAGGGCCGTACGGGGTTTTCTATTATAGTGCTGATTTCTTTTATAAAGGAAGGGGTTAGGGGTAGGGTTTTAGGCTAGATAAGCTATCTATTTTATACGTTAAGCTGTAAGCCTAAATAGGCTAGCTATTTTCTCCCTATAATTATATCGTGGCTCCTAAGGTCCGTAATAAGAAAGGGGATGTTATACTACCTTTATCTGTTAATGCGGAGGTGAATCCGCAAGATAGTTGTGATAGGTGGCCCTATTTATCCGTTATACCCGCGAATAGGAATTGGTTTGGGCAGTTCTTTAAGGGGTGCATTTAAAAAGTCAGCCAGCTTTATGGTACACTAGGTGTCTATTAAGGCAAAGGCATTTACTCTAGAGTTAGCTAAAGTAGAGGTTAAAACTTGATATCTATTACAGAATAAGGTATAAGGGATAGTACAGCTTCTTCCACTAACTAGCCGACCTAGATTAATATGTGATATATCAATCCCTTTTAACCCTAAAGAGGAGTCTTCCTCTAGGGTTCCTCTTTTTCTAACTCCATACTGTTCTTCTGAATTAACAGAACCTTGCCTATTTTTGCCTTTGTCTGGTAATCCTTTGCAAAGTGGTCTTTCTGGCCGCATAAGAAGCAAGCTCCTTAATTACTAAGGGCCTGTTTACGGGGGTTGTTGTACATAGGCTAAGTGTGCGCTGGACCCGTAGCAGGACTAGCTGTATGGCTAGCTGCTAAATTAACGGCGGGCTGTACGGCTGGTGCCGTAGGAGTTGCAGATTGTGCTAGGGTGTTATGGGCCGTTTATAAAGTACTTGCAGTCTAGTTTAAAGAGTTTCTAGCTTTATACTGCTTAGATTGTGCCTTAATTTGATAAAGGCCTTAGTTAATAGCTAGGCAGTGGTCCCTAAGTACCTTTAGCGTCTGTATAGTAGTAAAAACTGGCAGTATAGCGCGCTGTAGGTCTAGGGTAAGCTTGTTAAAGAGGTCTAGCATTAGGTCTTTATAGGGAATTTAGGCTTAGCCGGCTAGGTACAGAAAGTGGGTCTAGAAGGCTAAAAAGGTCTCCGTTGTCTTTATATTAAGAGCTTTGTAATTAAGGCGGGCGTTCTATATCTTAAAGGGGTCCTTATAAATGGAAGATAGGTAGTCAACCATCTCTTCTTTAGAGAGAAAGGGGTCTGCTGAGTCCTAGGCATATTGCGGACGTAGATATGTCTATACGTCCCCACTAGTACGGCCGAAGACGTAGGCCATTTTAGCTTAGATAGTAGGGAAGTGGTCTGTATTAACTTTAAGCTTATCTTGCAGTTAAAGCTTCCAATTATTAAATATAGGGTCAGTTCCATCTATAAGCAATAGGGGGTCTGTAACCTTTACGGACCGCAATAATGCTAATACTATATATTAGGCTAGGGTCTTAAGGACTATAGCAAGTCTCTAGGTGTTTAATAACTTCTCACTAGGTATAGGGGTGTCTCTAGTTTTAAGCAGCTCTCAAAGCCGTTTAATTTTGGTATTAGCTGCTGCGAGCTCTTCCTAGGGGGTTAAAACGGCGACTGTTTTACTATTAGAGGTATTTATGGGTCCTACAGTGGCTTTGCCGGCTGCTGTATTTCTTGGTATAGTAGTAGGGGTATTAGGTAATTTTTAGTATTTGTTTATTTTCTAGGGGTTCTGGTCTGTGCGTGTCCTATTCTTAGGTTTCGCGTTCTATTCGTGTTCTTTTAGTTCTTAGGGGTCTATCCTATCCTTATGGTCCTGGTAATGTCCTTAGGGTCCTATTCTATGTCCTTTATAGATATATTTGAGTTCCTTCTCAGGAAGAAAGAGTAGTTAAGCTTTAGATAATATTAGCGACTCAGTCAATCAAGACACAAGTACGGCATAAGGGACGCGCAAGCCTGTACAATTAGTAGTCTATAAACGAGGATCCAAAGCTAGAGAAAGGAAGGGAGAAGAATAGCAGCGCCATGCAAAGTTTTATGCGGTCCTCTAGTCACGTGGACTCACGTGACTCGGCGTCTACCATAACGTCTACCATAATCCACCGTTTTCCACCAGCGCCGTAACATTTAGTTAATTAATACACACTATAAAATAGAGCTCTAGGGTGTTTAGATATACGCCAGAATTGACGCCTTTTCACATTATATTATATGGTTATATTGTTTAATTAGTTCGCGTATAGGGGCAAGCGTATTTAAACAATATATCTAGGTAGTAGCGGCCACTGGTATTTAGCTAGAGATTAAGCGATCTAACTATAGTAGAGAGACTATATAGTTACCAACAATTATTTCCAGCTTATGCAGCGAATTTAGATAGACTATACTAATAATAAAACCAAAGAGCCTATTGCCGGGGGGGATATAATATTTAAATATATATTCTTGTTTAGTACAAGCATTCTAAACTAGAGGATTAAGTCCTAGTAGGGATAGATAACTTAAGGTATATTAATCCAATAGAGAGTAAACTCCCTATACTGTAGATTTAATATTTAGCTAACTAGATATAGCTATATTTTATAAGCCTTAAGAATAAAGGTTCCTAGAATAAGTTCTCCCTATATAATAGGATTACTTTACTTGCAATCTATATACCTATTATTTAGGAAGCGCTTAGACATTTTACTAGAAAATAGAATATTTATAAAATCCATAAGCAACTAAACCATCTAAATTGCGTATCTGGCCAGTCTATTAGAAACTATTAGTACCTAAGGGCAATCGGCTTTAAAGAGTAAGGATATTTAATACCTTAAGAGATTATAGGAGAGCTTACTAAAATGGTTAAGGATATTAGTACGCCCTACCTAATTTCTAAATACTCTACTTTACCAGCTAGCCGGCTAATTAAGTATAAATATTAACGAGTACCTTCTAGAGGAAACTATACTATAGTGCAAAGCCACGCTTAACTCCTTAGGTTATCTAAATGGCAAGATCTCTGGTAAGGACTTCTATATAAATTACCCAAGTGGTAAACATGTCTATTATAAAGCCTATATCTAATTACAAATGGCAGTAAGATAGTATATACAGCTAGGGGCCTAGCTAGAGCTTAAGGAGCTTAAGGCTCCACTAAAGTATAGTAACTATAAGCGATTAAGCCAGTATAAGCAAGCCCTATAGAACGTAGGCGTCGACGTTAATGTTCTTAACATGGTAGGTACTAGTATAGTTAGAGAGAACGGGTTGCCTTTTATAGAAAACAAGCCGGAAGAAGACACAGATCTTAAAGATATAAATGTTAAGGCCAACATTAAATTTCCTAATTAAACTTCTTACTCTATCTTTATGTACTTTCTTTAATAGAGCTTCCATTATAGACAAAACGGTATATCCATCCATAGGGAGAGAATATCCATTATAAAATAATTATAGACGAGCAAGCCAATTGTTAATTCTATGGAGCTATTAATAATTCAAGTAACACTAGGCTACTACCACGGCGTGCAGCTCAAACTATAGAGGCCTAACAGTTAAGAAGTTAACGTGGTCTTTCTTATAAAGCGTACAATCTGAGGCCTAAAGGTTATCTTACTCCTACTACTCCTGCTACTCCTATTGCCTTAGCATTTTAAAAACCCACAGAGCAACTTACCTACCGCTCGGTTACCCCAAGTATAGGTACTACGCTTAATGCTAAAAATACGTTCCTTACTTAATGTTAAATAAGCCGCAAGCAAACACCTCTACAGTATATAGGTATAGGCGCCTATAGTTAATCTAATAACCTTCCAACTATAGTAGTATATAGAGGATAGCAAGGAGGGGGGGGGTACTAAAGTACAAGATAATATGCTTAAGCTTTAGATTACAGAGAAGATTGTCTAGAGTTTATTTCCTATAGGGCTAGGTCTAAATGGCAAGCAGGAGTATAAGGAAACAGCTAAGAATATTAATATATCTATTTCTATTTATCCAACTCTATTAGCTAACTTAAAGTAATAGGACCTTTTACAGCAGTTATAATAGACTAAGAACTTAGGTAACAAGATAAAATAGTTAATAGTCCCCTCCTTAAACTAATACTAAGCCAGATTCCTTAGCATATACTTAACCCTCTAAGATAATACTAAGATTGTATTATAGAGTTTCTAGCTCCCCACTAGGATCTAAACTTCTATAACGGTATGACAGCCCTAGGCGAGGGGTAGGATAGCAGTATATAATTATTAACGGCGCTTTAGAACTTTAAATATAACAGCAAGAGGTCTAGTAGTAGATTTAATATCTACGTTATATTTATAAGGTATAACTTTAAGAGGGTAAAGTCAGTACTAGAAACACCAGTAAGCTAAAGAAAAGAATAGAGAGTTCTCTCTTAACAGGAGGGTATATACTAATTAAAGTCCCAAAAGCCAATAAAGTTAATAGAGGAAGTTATAGATCTAACTTTATCTAAGAGTGGTAATGACTGGCATAAAGTAGAAGATTTTAAAGAATTTTTAGTGGTAGGTAAACTTCTTAACCTAAGAAAGGTACGGGCTAGTTTAAAGGCGTTAACTACTTTAAAATCGTTATAGTTATTTTAGAGTAAATACTAGGATATAGAAGAGCAGCATAAAGCTAAAGAAGAGGATAAGAATATAATAACTCCAACACTAGCCACAAGAGAGCTACTGTAACTTAAGCTAACGCTTTTATTAAAAAAGGATCGGACAGTAGTAAGAGTCACATTATAGTTAAAACATATCGCTAACTATCTATAGACAGAACCTAAACCACCCTAGTCTCCTCTTAGTAACGTTAAAGCTTCCTCTCCTATCTCCTTTCTATCTCCTATATTACTATTAAGCCCTTAGGGCAAGCGCAATTACCCTAGCAACTTACTAAATACTTAATCCCCTAGGGCAGTCCAGAACCTAAAGAAGGCGGTAAAGTAAAGGGCTTATAGTAGGGAAGACTAAAGGGACTTAGCTACAAAAGATAATAGTAATAGAGCTATAAGGAAGGGTAAGGGTAAAGGTAGAAACAAGAGCGGTAATATAGGAGCTAATAGAGGACCTCGTAGAAGTTAGCATAGGTAGGATTACAAGGCAGAGCTATAGGCACTTAGATAATAGCAATTTAAACATTTTAACTATGCCTTTCCTAACTAGGAAATTGTACACTGGCTCAGACTTAGCCAGAGATATTATTATTTAACTAAGTTTACTAACTTTAGAATAGTGCAACAACCCACTACTAGAAACCTATTCCCCTACCTCCCTATGTCCCTCTAGCGAACCTGCCGCCGCATACTATACTTAGTATATATATAATAAAGCCCTCTACAAACTAGCTTAATTATACTGCGAGTGTTGCTAATATAGCTAGGGGGTAGTTAATTTTTGGAAAATTTTTCTCTATTGCTAGAGGAGCTGACATAACCACCAAAATAGATATTACGTGACGTACTTTAGGAATATATTTATATACCCAATATCTTAACACTATACTAAGAACTTTATATATATTACACGCAGAGCTACTTATAAATGCTATTAACTATAGATCTACCGGTTTAAAGTATTAAAACTATACGTGGTTAACACTATTGGTAGAGGTAATTAATTTTTTAGAGTTAATTTTTGGCTGCCCTATAGTAACTAAATAACCCTAAATTTAGCCTACCTTAACGTCTTCTTCCTCCATTAACCAAGTCTTACTATACTGCTGAGTCTTATCACCCCCCTCCCCCCAAGAGTCTTATTACGACGCCAAGCCTCATTATATTGCCGAGAAATTGTATATCGTACGATCGCGTCGTCGCGTTGTTGCGGAGCTATTGCGTCGTCGCCGTACGATCGCATCGTCGTACGCGGTATGCGACGTATTTCACGTATATTTATCATCTTGCACGCGTATTTAATTATATTAAATTAGGGTAGTAGGCTTGCTTTAATTCCACTAAGCTATATAGCAATTTGGTTATCATAGAATCTAAAATATTTAGTATATAAGGCTTTAAATTAAAATTAAGATTAAACTATAGGCAGATCCTAGGCAGAGAGCTCTATATTAAGGCTCTATAGTCTAAATATGCACTAGATTCGTGACTAATATAATCTTAATTGCTAACTACAAAAGCTATATTAAAAGCCTCCAAGCCTTTAAGCCTCTAAGCCAATAGCTTCTAAATCAAAGGCTTCCAAATTAAATCCGGGCTTCAAATTGGAGCTTCAAATTAAAGCTTCAAATCGTGGCTCGAATGGAGCTTTGATCACGATATTTTGATTAGGCGAAGGTGGGGTTGGCGGTTTAGTACATTTAGTCCGCTATACTACTACTTAAAAAAGATAAATTATATAGCTCGAAGAACAAAAAACTTTCTAATATACTTCTCTAAATTTAACCGTTACGTAAAGAAAACAGGCTGGAACGACTCCATATTAATTAATAGCCTTATTAAATCCCTAAGTCCTAAATTAAAAACCTCCCTAATAGGCATAGACCCACTAGGAGCCCCTAACGCCTATATAAACGTTATTATAAGCTTTGCAGTGTGGGAGAATTTAGTAAATGACTTAATTGTAAAATGTAGCTCTAGAGCCTCTCTATATATATAAGGAAGGTATAGAAATAAATAAAAGGAGAGACTAATATATAACTAAGACAGCGTGATACGTAAGTAATATATAGGCGATACGTAGGCAATACGTAGGTAAAACAGTAGTAGTTTAGCAGGGTACCGTAGCCGGTTACAGTTATAAATAAATGGTATGATAATATATTACGTCTAATACTAAAGCCCGCTTTTTAATATAATACAATAGCCCTATTATTGGAGGGTATGGTATCTCTCTAATAGGAAGTTAGGGTACTATCTGTCTGTCTATCTATCTATTGGTTAGTTGGTCGGTTAGTTAGTTATAATTAGTTAAAAGTAATTAGTAAAGTAGTTAGTAAAAAGAGAAGAAAAGAATGTATTCCTAGTAACTGGTAGGGTTGTAATATCTAAGAAGAAGGGAAGCCGAAGGCTCTAAATATAGAAAAATACCAAGACACTAAGCATGGGACATTTTACCCCACCACACTATAAGCCCTTATTAAGTTATCCTCTTAGCCTAAGCACTCTAACGCTATAGATATTAATACTAGTACTTTAAAATACGTCCTAATAGGAACCGCTAAGCGAAAATAACGTATTAAGCTAAACCTCTACTTTAAATATGGAAGTAACTGTCACGGAGTAAGTATGAGTGACAATAATATGTAGCAAAGTAGATATTATTAAGCTATGTATATAAACTGTGTAATAAAGTCAAGACGTTATATAAGGAAAGAAAGTAAGGAAATAGGAAGAAAAGGGTATATATTGTTAACTTGGTTACTTGGTTAACACGTGCATGGGGCAGAATGGGCTTCGGGTTATAGTCCTAGTAGGACTTGGCAGAATTCGGCGGAATATAGTAGAGGACGGCAGATTGCCGTAGATTGCTATTATATAATGGCAAATTGCCTCAGATTGCCATTACGTGATGGCAAATTGCCTTAGATTACCGTTACGTGCCTTAATTAACTAAGTCGTTAACATAGAGGTTGAGACAGTAAAAACTAGTGGACGTGTACGAGGTGTTACGGGGTGGTCCCATAACAGTACCCCCCCTTTAAACTCGAGCTTCTACAAGATAGGGCTGTAGTAGTTCTGGGTGGAGTTTATAAAAGTCTTCTACGGCTTATATAAGCCCTATAGAGTTAATGGGTTCCTATAAGGGCTCAGTAAAGCCTCTCTATTTCGTAAGGTATATATATTTACGTTTCCATTTATTATACTTAATGTTATTAACTCTTTTAATAAGGTATTCATCCTCACCATCTACTTTAACTGGTGGGGGAGGGTCTTAGATCTATTTAGGCAGGGTGTCTAATACAGGGGCGATAGGGTAAAGGACTGACATATAGAATATAGGGTGGATTTTAACCGTATTAGGGAGCTTTAGTTGGTAGGCATAAGGAAAGACAACTCTTTCAACCTTATAAGGGCCGGCGTTCTTCCAATTAAGTTTCTTAGTAGGTCGTTTTATATTTAGATTTCTTGTATTTAGCCAGACGAAGTCACCAATTTAGTAAGCTAGTGCTAGGGTTCGGTTCTTATTTGCTGCGGCTTTATAGACAGATTGGGCCTATGTTATTTCATTAGTAAGAAACTCTTAGAGTTCTTCCATCTTCCCTACAAATTTATTTACTTCTGTAACTTATAAGGCCTAATAAGCTAGGCGAGGAACATTACTGAAGGGTTTAAAACCCATTCGCGAATACTAGCCATAGTTGGCTAGAAACGGGGAGACCTTTATGGTTTCTAAGACGGAGTTATTTATGGTAAACTTAGTAAACATAAGCCAGTCTATCTAGTCATCTTATAAATACGACGTGTATATTCAAATATATTGTTCCATTATAGTATTTACACGTTCTATTTAACTATCCGTCTCTAGGTAGTATGCTGTAGACAACAGTACTTTAATGCGGAGTTAGGTAGTTAGTTCTTTCTAGAATGCAGAGATAAACTATCTACCTCTATCGGAGACAATTGTTTTGGGGAGTCTGTAGAGTTTCCATACGTAATTAAGGAATAGTTAGGCAATGGCAGGTGTTAACATGTTAGGGTAGGCGATTAAATATCTTATCTTGGATAGTTGGTCTATAACTACTATAATGTTTATACAGCCTTTACTTATAGGGAGCTTAACGATAAAGTTAATTAAGATGTCCTTCCATCTTCGGTCTGGAACAGGCAGTGGCTTTAGAAAGCCGTTGTACGTCTTGCGCAAAGCTTTGGCTTATTAGCAGGTATAGCAGCTAAAGATGTACCTTTATATCGTATTATATATATTCAGCTAGTAGTACTCCTGTTAGAGTAGTTCCAGGGTTTTTCTATGGCCTAGGTGGCTAGCTACTAGTAGGTCGTGTACGTGTTTAAGAAGCTTAAGCTTAAGTTCGTTATAGTTAGGTATAACTAGGCGGTTCTAGTAGTACAAGCGGTTTCTGCAAGCTTTACATTTACTTAAAGAGATCTTTTTGGAGCGTCTAACGCCATTTTAAATTAGCTTAAGTATCTCTTAGATAAACTCGTCATTCGGGTATTTATTAACTATTATTTATTTAATTAATTAATTAGTTATTTTAAGAACATATATTATAACGTCTTTAATGGGAGGGTTAAATAGCTTGGGGCAAAGTAGGGTTTAATTACAGTAGGTGCGCGCTTCTTCTTGTGCTAGTATGTCTTATAAACATTAGGTTAGGGCATTAGGTTTCTAACCTTAAACGTCTAGGCGGTATATAATTAAGAATTGGAAACAAGATAGATATTCTAACCAGTAGGCCTAATGATAACTTAGCTGTTTTATAGTTGTAAAGTACTGTAGATTCTTATAGTTGCTAAGGACCTTAATTGGAAATCCAACGCCTTTAAGTTTAGGTCGCCATTATTTAAAATATCTAATAATGGCTAATAATTCCTTATCGTAGATCTTGTAGTTATATTTGGCTAGGCTTAGTTGTTTTAAAAAGTATACTATAGGGTGCAGTACTCCTTCCTTATTATATTGGGACAGAATGCCTCCAGTAACGTAGTTAGATAAGTTAGCTTCTATAACACTCTTTTAGTTTAGGTTGAAGTGTTAAAGTATAGGTGCGGTAGTGAATATGACTTTTAGATAGGTAAAGGCCTTCTTGTATTCCTTATTAAAGATAAAGGTTTTATCCTTTTAGGTTAAAGCTATAAGGGGTAAGACTAGGGCGGAGAAGTTATTAATAAACTATTAGTAGAAGTTAGTAAATCTAATAAAGGCTCTTATGTCCTTAACATTCTTAGGTTCCTGCTAGTTTACAATTACTTTAATCTTCTTTGGGTCTATTTATATACCGTCTGTAGAAATAATAAGTCTAAGGTATAGGACTTCCATTTTATAAAACTCGTATTTATCTATATCTAATTGTAGGCTAGCTCCACATAGGGCTTCTAGGACAAGGTTAACGTGTTTCTTATATTTAGCTAGGTTATTGCTGTATACTAAAATGTCGTTAATATAAGCAGTACAGAAAACGTCTAGGTAAGGTCGTAGGGTATTATTTATAAAGTGTTAGAATAAGCTTGGGGCATTTATAAGACCAAACGGCGTTACTAAGTATTTAAATAGTCCGTATCTAGTACGGAATACAGTAAGCTATTTATCTCCTTTTGTAATATAGAGGCGGTTAAATGCGTAGATAAGGTTAAGTTTTATATAGTAGCAAGCCTTACTTAATTAGTTTAGTGTCTCTTAAATTAACAAAAGCAGGTACCAATTCTTGATAGTAATAGCGTTAAGGGCTCGGTAGTCTACATAGAAGTGCAGACCACCGCCAGGTTTCTTAATAAAGATTATAGGTGCAGCTATAGGCAAAGAGCTTGCTTTAATAAATCCTTTACTCAGGTGTTCGTCTAAGTACTTCTACAGCACTTAGAGTTTGTTTTAGGACATTCTATATAGGGGTCCAAATCCTAGCTGTTTTCCTTCTTTAAGTATAATCTTATGGTCGTATAGTCAGTGCTCTGCTAACTTATTAGCTTCCTTTTATAAAAATACTTCTAGATACTTATAATGGCATACTAGTACTTTTGTGGCAGGGTCAGTATGCCTTTTTAGTACTAGAGCTTTTTTAATATCGGCTATTATAATGGTGGAGATTATATATTTAGGTTTCCTGGCGAGTTATGCTAATAGGATAGCTCTAATTATATAGATATCTAAGGTGTTAAGCAAGCTTAGATTGTTTTTAGTTTCTTATATAGTTTCTTATTTAGGTTTGGGTTTAGTATTAGGTATAGAGTTAGTATTAGATTTAGGTTCGGGTTCTTTAAGTATCCTTTTTATAGTAAAATACCAGTTCTTCTGGTACCTTTATATATTAAGCTTGGACTTCTGCTTGGTTCAGGGTACAGCAGTTAGAGTTAGTTTATATTATATGTTATTTTTAGGTTTTTAGTGGACGTCGGTGGAAGTCTTATATTAGTGGAATTTGGTAGAATTCTTGGGTTGGTGGAATTAGGTGGACTTTTTAGGTATAGGGTGGATGTTAGTGGAAATTTTAGACTGGTGGATCCTAGTGGATTTTTTAGATTTTGGTTTAGGGCTTAAGCAGCAAGTTATAAAACACTTCTGCTTGCAATAGGAGGCGGTAAATAAAAGCTTAAGGTTGTCTTAATTAATGGTTATCTTTTATAGCTTTATCTAGGGTTGTTTAAGGATCACTAGGTGACCTAGGGTAGTTATAGAGAGTTTTATTAATTCTTTATGGTTTAGATATTGGAGTCTTAGGGCGGCTATATAAGTAATACAGCCCAAAACAGTGCGTTTGCCATTAAATCCAAATACGTTAATATGCTGGTTAAGGGGTATTAGGGTAAACCTATTGTCTTATGCGAAGATCTTATTAATAAATCCTATGCCGCTGGCTCCTGTGTTAATTAGGACTTAAGCATTAGCCTATTAATCTTTTTACTAAAGACGGTAGTTAACAATTATACTATAATCCTAAGAGTTAGGTTTTATAACATCTAATATATTTAACGAGATCCTATAACATAGCTGTCCTAGAGAGCGACTTAACTCCAGGATATACCTTTTAGTGGTAAGTGAGAAGGGGTTCCTATAGAATATCAGTTATAACTTCGTCCTTATAAGTAGTGCTTATTAGATGCAAAGTTGGAACTAGATAAAGATTGGGGTTAGTAGCTAGAAGATTAGTGCGGTGAACGGCTACTAGCGTTAACTATTTATAGATTTTTTTGGAAGGGGGCAGAGCAGTGGTTAAAGAGGTGGGAACTACTTCCACATTTAAAACAGAGGCCTAGCTTAGTGCGTTGTTCTTATTTAAAGGACCCTAGTACAGCGTATACTAGGGTTCTAGTGTTAATATCTATGGCGTTAGGGTGCTTAGGCTGGGATAATAACTTAGTAGACATTTACGGGGTTATTATATTATATTAAGGAGCGGGCTTTAGTATTAGGCGTAGTATATTATTATACCGTTTGTTAATAATGTTTATATAGGCATTAAGGGCTCCTAGTAGGTCTATACCTATTAAAGAGGTTTTCAGTTCAGGGCTTAGGGATTTAATAAGGCTATTAATTGGTGCGGAGTTATTCTAGCCTATTTCCTTTACGTAGCGGTTAAATTTGGAAAAGTATACTAGGAAGCTTTTCTTTTCTTAAATTATATAGTTTATCTTCCTTTAAGCGGTAGCTTGACGGTTTGGGTTACTGTATATAGCTTTAAGAAGCACAACTAGGCTTTATACTAAGTTTGGCTGAAGAGGCTTAATAAGGTTAGCTGCGTCTCCTCCTAGTTAACTTAAGGCGTAGTAGAGTTGGTTGGCCTCAGTTAGGTAACGGTTAGCATTACCAGTTAGCTTATTCTTAAGCCGGCTTAAGAATAACCAAAGTTCTTGTTGTTTACTGGTAAATACTAGAGGGTCTGGTAATTTTTCGGATTATTATAGTGCAGTAGACAGATTTACGGGATAAATATCTACAGCTGGCTTAGGGTTCGCACCTAACGAGCCAGGTCCAGATTTAGTCATTTTTATCTTATCTATGGGTGGCGTGTTAGCAGCCTCTTAGGCTAGTGTTCAGTCTTAGGTCCCTAACGCGAGTGCCTTAAGGGTGCGGACTTCTTCTTAAAGTGCTTTAATTAATTCCTAGTGCCGTGCTTCTTGTTTGGCTTATTATTTAGCTATAGCGGCCTAGTTCTGTGCAAGGGCGTCTATAAAAGACTTCTGTATATTTGCCAATTGTTCTTAAAGTGCGGATATAATATTAGCGGCCGTTGTAGGGGCTTTAATGTCATTTTGCATTTTTGGATCAGGCGGGGCAGGACGGAGTATAGGTTTTTTTTAATGCAATATAGTGTTACGGAGTAAGTATAAGTGACGATAATATATAGCAAAGTAGATATTATTAAGCTATGTATATAAACTGTGTAATAAAGTCAAGATATTGCGTAAGGGAAAATAGTAAGGAAATAGGAAGAAAAGGGTATATATTGTTAACTTGGTTGCTTAGTTAATACGTACACAGGGCAAAATAGGCTTCGGGTTATAGTCCTAGTAGAACTTGGCAGAATTCGGCGGAATATAGTAGAGAACGGCAGATTGCCGTAGATTGCCGTTATATAATAGCAAATTGCCTTAGATTGCCGTCACGTGATAGCAAATTGCCTTAGATTACCGTTACGTGCCTTAATTAACTAAGTCGTTAACATAGAGGTCGAGACGGTGGAAACTGGTAGACGTGTGCGAGGTATCACGGGGTGGTCCCGTAACAGTAACTTATACTTCTTTAACTACTGCTCCGCCCTATTTTAAAAGGATTTATAAATAGCTAACGCTAACAGCCGTTTACCGCACCAATCTTCTAGCCACTAACTATAATCTTTATCTAGCTCTAGCTTTATATCTAGTAAATATTACTTATAAGAATAAAGCTATAACTAACGTTCTATAGAAACCCCTCCCTCCTTACTACTAAAAGGTATATCTTAGAGTTAAGTCGCTTTTTAGGATAGCTATATTATAGGATCTTGTTAAATATATTAGATATTATAAACCCTAACTCTTAGGATTATAGTATAACCGTTAACTACTGCATTTAGTAAAAAGGGTAATAGGCTAACGCTTAAGTCCTAATTAATATAGGAGCTAGCGGCATAGGATTTATTAATAAGATCTTTGCTTAAGATAATGGTTTTACCCTAATACCCCTTAACCGACATATTAATATATTAAGATTTAATAGCAAACGTACTATCTTAGGCTATATTACTTATATAGTAGCCCTAAAACTCTAATACCTAGACTATAAAGAATTAATTAAGCTCTTTATAACTACCTTAGATTACTTAATAATTTTTAGATAACCCTAAATGAAGCTATATAAGGTAACTATTAATTAGAATAACCTTATAAAATAAAAAGGCTTTACTAAACCCTTATAGGAACCTATTAACTCTATAGGACTTATATAAGCCGTAAAAAACTTTTATAAACTCTACCTAGGACTACTATCGCCCTATCTTGTAGAAGCTTGAGTTTAAAGGGGTAGTACTATTATAGGGCACCCCCGTAATACCTTATATACATCTACCTATTTCTACTAACTAAATAACTAGAGACCGACTACGAGATGGCAATTTAACAGCAATCTGCCGTTCTCTACGGCAATTTAATAACAATCTACTATCCTCCACGGCAATCTGCCGTATTCTATTATATTCTGCTAAGTCTATTAAATCCTACTAAGTTCTGCCAGATCTGCTACCCAAATTCTATTCTACCCTATGCACGTATTAACTAAGCAACTAAGTTAACAATATATACCCTTTCTTTCCGTTTCCTTACCTTCTTTCCTTATATAACGTCTTAACTTTATTATATAGTTTATATACGTAGCTTAATAATATCTACTTCGCTATATATTATCATTGCTTATACTTACTTTGTGACAGCTAGGCAACCTACTCCCCCCTCTCCTACTAGCTAGGCTTATGTCCCCCCTTTCTATAAGCTGGCCTATATCTCTAACTGTTAAGTCGTTATCTAACTAGCCTATATTTCCCCTACAGCCTCCCCCATATATATACGCGTTAGGTTGCGTGTACTAAGCCTATTAAGACCTTCCTGTAAGTTACCTATAAGCTAACTATAGGTCGAACGCTATAGGGCCGTTAAAGCTGGCCTATGTTTCCGCTGCCTAGAGCTTTGCCCATATTTCCGCCTTATTAAGTTGTTTAGTTGTTGTTGTTTCGCCATTTAGTCGCCAGTGCGTCACGTCGCTGTTGTCCAGGTCGCGCGTACTACGCCTATTAAGGCCCTCTTCTAAGTCACCTAGGTGTACCAGATACTAGATAGGCCCTTATAGTATAACCCTTAACTACCGTCTCTAGTAGAAAGGTTAATAGGTTAATACTTAAGTCTTAATTAATATAGGAGCTAGTGGTATAGAATTTATTAATAAGATCTTTATATAAGATAATAGTTTACCTTAATACCCCTTAACTAGTATATTAACGTATTTAGATTTAATAGCAAATGCACTATCTTAGGCTATATTACTTACATAGCGGCCCTAAAACTCTAATACCTAGACTAGACTTGCTAATAAACAAACAATTTAAACCATCTATCTCCGGTCTGGTTAATTGGATATTTTAAAGCTTTAAGCTTGTTTATTTCGTTTAGTTAATCAAACTGGCAAACGGTTTAGATAGGTTTAACTGTTTGGATAGATTTATATACATTTTTACATAATAGTAGGAGGATTTAGGAGCTCTACGCTACAATTTGGTAATTAGCGTTTAGTATTATAATACTCGCGCCAAGCTTAAAAGTTAAAAGGGAATATAATTAATTCCCCTCAGTATTAACAATAGTAAGGTTTAATTCTATTAATCTAAAGCGGCAAATCTATTAATATTAGTTACTATAATAGCATCTAAACGTTATATAAGGATAGCTTGCTATAATATAGATTAAACCTTATTGTCGCTCTAGCGGTTCCTAAAGAAGATTATATAACTCTAACTTTAATATAGAGTTTTCCTATACAAAAGATGCCTAAAAAATTAATCGCCTGCTATAGCGGTAGTAATATTAATCCGGCTATATAGCCAATTCTCCCTATATATTATTATATGTATATAAAATAGCTCTTAAAGTAGGAGATTGCCCCTCTTAATAGCATTAAAGTTAGAAGCTAAAATTAAATATTTAGGTAAGACTCGTTGCTCTATTTAAAAGTTAGTAAACTAAATTAAATGGCGGAAGCTCTAGTTAAGTCTAAACTAGTACACAATTTCCTTATTAGGAAGGGTTATTTTCTGCGTTTAATAAAGCCATTGCGGTTTTGGCTTCGCGTACACTATAAGACTGCGATAATATTAGGCCGTATTTATAAGTGATAAGGCTTAAGTATATTACCAAGCTCGGAGTTCTAGGGAGGTCTTAATAAGGCCGTTAATATCTCTCTATATGGTCCCAATTAAGGCCTTTATATTTATCCTAGAGGGGTTAATTCTTATAAGGCATCGGAACCTTCGTAGGCTTTTCTAGGCGCAATTATAGGTGCGTTCTCTGCCAAATTAATAGGGCTAGCTTTAATAAGATGGGAAGACATAATATAGGCAATATAGCAATAGGAATTAGCGGGTAAAGAGGATATTTTAGACGGTTAAATTAGAAAGACGCGTTTAGATGTTTATTTTTAGCGCGTATATTATATTACAACTATAATATATTATAGAACTGCCTAAAACTCAACCACTAAGAACCCCCTTAACTAAAAATAATACCTATATTTTATATATTAAACGAGTAAACCAACTTAATTAAACAGGACGATATAGGGCTTAATTAACTACTAAAACCAGACCTCTAAGCAGGCTAGTTTTAGATAATGCGAATAAGCGAGCATAAAATATCCTTTATCCAATAAAAAATGCATAAAATATCGCAATCGATAAGGATAAAAGTGGCCTATATAGAGCTTTTCCACCCCAACTAGGTAGAATTTGGCAGGTATTGCAGATATTGCAGATATTGCAGATATTGCAAATATTACGGATATTATAGATATTGCGGAGATTGCGAAGATTGCGGATATTATAATAGGAATATATAGGGATCCCTATCTACTCCCCCAACTATATAATAGCTAAATACTTAAGGAAAAATCCCCTATCCTTCTTATAGTTCTTCTCTAATGCCAATTCTTTAAACACTTTATTTTTTTAAGAGTTTTATAATCTATCTGTATTCTCTTCTATAATACTATATAATGTCCTCCTAAAAAAACTCTCTCTAGCTTATCGCTTATTGCTAAAATTAAGAGAATTTTAATTGCTATAAGTGAGAGCCGTGGCCAGCGCTTTTATTATTGCTTTTAAGACCACTACTAAAGCGCAGTTATTGAAATTTTATATAGTATTTTAGAGATAAAGTCATTATACTTATCCTAACTTTTTAGTTAAAACATTATACTATTAAGATCTTTTGTAATCTTATTAAACTTATTAAGGTCTTAAGCTAGGGCTAGCTTTTTATATAATAACATATTTCTAGGTATAGAACTTCTATTATAATATCTCTCCTAAAGCTCTTTAACGCTATTAAGTATAGGCTTACGTCATTATTTTTTCTAAACCTGCTTAATATATCTTATATAATGGGCTAAATAAAGAATAAGTATAGTGCTATAAAGGGGCGAGTTATCTACTTTATAGTAATACTGTGAGGGCGCGAAGAGGCTTTAGGGAAGATTCGAAGGAACAATATAAATTCTATCTAAATCTATGGGTATATAGCTATTACAGAGTACAAGACGTTGCGTAAAGAAGAGAAAGGAATATAGGAAGCTTATAACTAAATATTCGGGAGTCTTGGCAGTAGACGCGTGGGCATATACGCACGCGGGTTTCAACAGGTTTCAACCAAATTCCATTACATTAGTGGAATTTGGCAGAATTTAATTAACTTAACAGAATTTGGCAGAATTTAATTAAGGCGTTGGAATTTATCTATCGAGTGTTTTACTAAGACATTCCTACTATAACTGGGCTAGTCCCATTATAGTACCCCCCCCCCTTTTAGCCAAAGGTCTAAAATAATTTAATTTAGTTAAGAACTTATAACTTATTGCGTTATAAGCGTCATAATATATTTTAAGTTCTTTTTAATTTCAAGTTTCCTGCTATTGTGTTTTGTGTATTTGTGTTAAGTAGTAATTATTTACCTTTATATTATGTCTATCTAGCTAAAGTAGGCCGCAAAGGACGGTCTTTATAGAATTCTTTTACTAAGGTAGGCGCGTTAGCCTTAATCTAGTTATAGGTTTCCTAGGTTTGTGTTTTATATCCTTCTTACTTAATAAGAAGTTTAAATTATTTAGATTATGGTTTCCATTATATATTGTTAATTAAGTTAATAAAGTAAGAACTGTTACTGTTATTAACAATTATAAAAGGTGGCTGTAGCACTTTGCGAGTTATAGGATTATCTTTTAAAGGTTATAATAAGCTTATATAAAACGTCGGGTGTATTTTTATCTTAGTTGGCAGTTTAAGCTTATAGGCGTATAGGCTCAGTTTCTTCTTAATTTAGTATAGGCCCGCGAACTTCCAATTAAGTTTCTTTAAGGGCCGTTAAGCCTTTAGGTTTTGTGTATTTAGGTAGGCTATATTACCTTCCTTAAAGTCCTATACGGGAGCTTGTCCTTTATTTACATACTATTCCTATAACATTTAAGCGTATATTAATTCACTTTATAATAGTTCCGTTAACTGCTTTATTTAATTAGCAAAGTTATATACGTTAATTAACTAAATCTGTTTAATTGTAGGTCCTATTATATTAATTTTAGGTTATAGTTTAAATCCAAGTTAAGGGTCTTGTCCATAGGTCGCATAGAACAGCATTACGCCTATTAATACATTTATCGTATTATTTACGGTAAACTTAGCTAAAGGCAGCCATTTTTTCCAGTCACCTTAGAGGGAGGAGCAGTATATTTATAAGTATTGTTCTATAATCACATTCGTGATTTTAGTTTGCCTATTTATCTTTGGATAAAATATAGTTAAGAGTTATATTTAAATACTTAATTGTTTATATAAAGCTTGCCAGAAGTCTAAAATAAACTGGCTTCTATGGTTAGATATTATTATATTAGGAAGTCTATATAGCTTAAAGACGTGCTTAATAAAACATTTAGCGACTAATATTATATTAATTAAGTCCATAGGAATCATATATCACATTTTTATAAAACGGTTGGCTACTACTATAATATTTATAAACCTATTACTGCTAAGCAAGTCAACTATAAAGTTAATTAAGATGTTACGCCATCTTTATATTGGAACTAGTAGCGGTTAAAGTACTCCTTACTTCTTTACATAAGAGGTCTTTCCACGTACACACATTCTGCATACTTAAATATATTTTTGTACATAGTTGTACATTATAGGCCAGTAATATGCTTATTAAATAATCTTATAAGTCTTTATATGGCCAGGATATCCTGCCATAGGGGAGTTGTATACAAATTTAAGTATCTTAAATTGTAAAGGTTTGGAATTCAGAACTACTATCTTCTATTAATAGTATAATTAATTATTTTAGATTTCGCATTCAGCGAGTATAATATCCTTATACTGTCATTTTCCTATTTAAATTGCTTTTATTATATTAATTATCCATATATTATTCTTATATTTATATTCCATTAGTTTATTAATTTCTAATTTATTTCTTTTAAGTTCCATATCTAGGAATATAGGGTGCAGTTTTTTAAAGCGTTTAGGGGGCAGTAAGATCTATAATTAATTTATAATCCGTTTATCTAAAGCGTTTACAGGTAGGTTTTATAATTGTTATATTAATATATTAGGCTTCTAATTAAGTTTGCCCAGTTAGTATATAATCTTAAAATTAAATTATAAGAGGTATTTAGCCTAACAAATCTGGCGCTATATTAATTGCTTTATAGTTATAAAGTACTATAGGTTCTTATGGTCCATTAATATATATATTAGGAACAACAATCCTTTAAGCTTAGGGCGCCACTATTTAAAACATCTAATAATTATAAATAGTTCTTTATTGTATATTTTATAGTTTAATTCTGTAGGGGCGAGCTTTTAGGAGAGAAAGGCTACTGGGCACAGCTTACCGTTCTTATTATATTGCAATAACACTCCCCCTAGGGCATAATTAGATAAGTCTGTTTTAACAATATATTTAAGGTTAGGGTTAAAGTGGGCAAGAATTAGAGCGGTTATAAAATGTTATTTTAAGTTATTAAAAGCTTGTTCGCATCTAGTAGTTTATTTAAATTTTATATTCTTCCTTATTAGGTTTACTAATAGTTAGGCAATTTTTAAGAACTAATTAATAAATTAATAATAGAAATTTACAAATCCTAGAAATCCTTAAATGTCTTATACATTACTAGGGCTTTCCTAATTTATAATTACAGCGACCTTTTTAGGGTCTATTTTAATTCCGTTGCGGGATATAATTAGGCCTAAGTATATAACTTTAGATACGTGGAACTTATATTTCTTAATATTGTATTGCAAACCTACGTCTCATAGGCGTTTAAGGACTATTTAGATGTGCTTCTGGTGTTTAGAAAGCAAAGACAAGTAGATTAAGATATTGTTAATATACGCGGTAATAAATACATTAAGTAATTCTTAAAGCGTATTGTTAATATATTGCTAAAATGTACTAGGACCATTCTTTACACTAAATAGCATTACTAGATATTTAAAGAGTCCCTATTATATATAAAAAGCTATATACTTTTTATCTCCTTTATAGACATAGATTTGGTTAAAGGTAGTAACTATATTAAGCTTTATAAAGTACTGTACCTTTAATAAGCGGTTAAGCGTTTCTTAAATTAAGGGAATAGGATATTGGTTTTAAATTATAATTGCGTTTAGAGCTTAATAATTAACATAGAATCTTAAGCCTCCTCCTAGCTTTTTAATAAATAGTATAGGTAAGGCGAATGGAAATTAACTAGGGCAAATAAATCCTTTTTCTAGATGTTTATTAAGGTACTATTATATTATAAGCAGTTCTTCTTGTGACATACTGTATAGCGGACCAAACTTTGGTGTTATACTAGGTTTAAGTTCTATCTTAAAATCGTATATATCCTAATATGGGGGTAGTTGGTCTATAAATCTTTTCTTAAACTTATTAATAAGATTATAGTACTCTTTAGGCATAAGAGGTTAAGGGTTAATATATTGCTTTGGTTCTAGTGCTTTCTTAATATCTTCTATAGTTATAGTAAAGATTTCATAGTCTTGTTTTCATACTAATAAAATAAAAGGTGCGGCTTGTATTATATAAATTTTAAGAGATTTTGGCGTAACATCTTTGCATTCTTTACTACAATTAGTAGTTATAGCCTTATCATTTTGGCTTAGGGTCCGTAGTAGGGGCAGTTTATATTATATCAAATTTAAATAATCTTATGCATGTTTATAGGGCAGGTAGTGTTTTAAGTAATAACTTTAGCAGTAAGTTATGCGGAACTTTAGTGTTTCTTTAACATAGCTAATTAAAGGGTTATGTTGTTTTAGCTACCTATGTCTAAGTATTACCTTATAATGCTTTAGGGGTGTCACAAATAAGGAAATGTATTTAAGGTATTCGCCTATCTGCATCTTTATAAGAGCGTAGTGTATTAGTTTGCTATATATTAAGGGCTTGCTATTAAAGCCTTATAAGCCTTAGGGCTTATTAAGTTTCTTTAAATTTAGGCGTTAAGTTTTTATGTAGTTTGTGTTAATAAAGCCCATACTAGTGGCTCTGCTGTCTATTAGTATTTATACCTCCTTCTATTTTCTAAGTGTTTAAATTTCACTAAGTATGTTAAGGGAGTTATGTTATATATCAGCGCTGGAAGAGCCTAGACACTTATACTCTTCCACTTCTTGTCCTAAGGCGCAACTTAGCCCTAGAATAATTCGTTTTCTGAGTTAACTAAAGGTAAGATGCTTTGTAATAACTAGGTATAATTTATAGAATAAGTACAGGTTAAGGAATAAGTATGGCTTAAAGAATAAGTGTAATTTAATATCTAGGAGGAACTACGGCGGACCTTTTTAAAAGGGTAAGTTTGGTAATTCCTTTAAATATATTCTTTTTTACCACATCTAAAGCATTCTCTGTTTATAGCTTAAGTTCTTTATTTATTAGTTCCTAAGGGTGTATAAGATTAAGTGGTATTAAGGTCTATAGGGTTATATATAGGACTTTTTGGGTTTAGAGAGGGATTGCGTTTTAGGGTATATATTGGTTTTATAGAGTTTTAAATATAAGGCGTGGTTAGCTTTAGAGAATGAGTCTATTTATTATATTAAAGGTCCTTGTTAATTTATTAACATATTATAGCGAATTTAGGCAGGTCTTTTGGCAGTTCCCTGCCTACTAATTAGGCTCTAATCTTATCTAAAATAGCTTATTAAAGAGCAGCGACTTTAGCGGCTTTATTCTAATCTAGTTCGCTAATAAGGCCTAAAAATTCCAAAAAGAAGCTGGTAAATTCTTGGTTCCGTTGTCATAGGTTTTTAAGTTTAGTAACAGCTGTGTGTTTACGGCTGGCGTTATTGTATATTTATTCTAGTAGGGAGATAAAGATTTTAAAATTAATAAAGGTGCTGTTATAGAAGAATGGATCTATAGTTTGTGCAGCGTCCTTACTTAAATAAGACATTCTATAGCTAATTTTGCTAGCTTCGGTGGGGTATTAGTTATAGTTTATTAAGAGTTTAAGACGGAGCTTGGTTATAAAGGGATGTAGGTTATTTTAGTTTCTATTAAATATTAGAGGATTAGGGAGCTTTTTAGATTTTATAATAGGTATTTGGTTTATTATATATATGGGTTAAGCTACCATTACTAGTTCTGTTTTCTTATTTAATAGGCCAGGTTTAGATACCATTATATTAATCTCATTTATAGGTATTGTTGTTGGGGTCTGTAATATAAGTGCCTTAATGTTACGGAGTTCTTTATGGAGTGCTTCCATTAATTGCTAGTGTTAGGCTTTTAGTGCAGCCTGCTGCTAAGCTAAGGCTTCTATAAAGAACTATTGCATTATAGTTAACTGTTCCCAAACTAGGGTTATAATACTCGTGGTTATTAAAAGGGATTTAAGTTCGTTTGCCATTTTAATAGTAGTTGTTTTAACGTAATATAATATAAGGGCGCGAAAAGGCTTTGGGGAAGATTTAAAGGAATAATATAAATTCTATCTAAATCTATGGGTATATAGCTCTTGTAAAGTACAAGATATTATATAAAGAAGAGAAAGGAACATAGGAAGCTTGTAACTAAATATTTAGAAGTCTTAGCAGCAGACGCGTGGGCACGTGCACACGTGGGTTTTAACAGGTTTTAACTAAATTCCATTACATTAGTTGAATTTGGTGGAATTCGATTAAGTTGGTAGAATATGGCAGAATTTGATTAAGGCGTCGGAATTTATCTATTGAGTGTTTTACCGAGACATTCCTACTGTAACTGGGCTAGTCCCGTTACAAATATATATTAAAGGTATTCTAGGCATTTTTAATATATTTAAAGAACTCTTTATTAGATATATACTCCTTTTATTATATTATATTAGCTAGATTAGAAAATAAAGAGAGAAGATAAACTAATCTAGAATTTATTAAGGTGCTTAATTATAATATCTATTATAAAGAGTATATTCTTAAGCGTTGCTTTATGTCCTTAATATTTTAAAGTTGCCTAGTAGAATATTTAAAGAAAACTTTTTATTGTATAAAGAGCCTCCTAGTCCTTTAGACTAAGATAGTCCTTTTTAAGTGTATTAAGATAATACTTAGTATATATATTAATGGCAGACTCTTTCTAAATTGCTATACTAAATATAAGATACTAGCTATTCTACCTTATATAATTATTAAGCGGAATTCTTCTCTGTCACGGGACTGCCCGTTATATGCACTACGCGATGCGCGTAGCTAGCGTTATGGGATTCCTTTGTTTACTTCCTTATTTAATATCGCTTAGCAGCTAGTTTGTCCGCCCTAATTGCCCCTATATAGATTCGCCCGCAGCTGTATTCTAATTAAGCTCTCCAGCAATCCTCTTAAGTCTTCACGACAGCCGTATATAGCTATCAATTCTACGAATCTAATGCTTGTTCATCTAGCGTTCGCATATAATACATCGTTATCGTGACATTCTCCCTATAAAACTTTTAAACTCCCTTATACGACCAGCTAAGCTATAGATATATATAGTAATATTATAAAGCTTTTTAAGTGCGCTAAGCTTCTAAAATATATTACTTTTCTCTTTCTTCTCTTATGGATCTAACTCCTTTCCTTCTTTATACGTTTTAATATTATTAAGACTAATTAGGTTTTCGAAAAGAAAAGCCTATACAGTAAGGTTTAGAATATAACCCTAATAGTAGATCTAATAGTAGATAGGATTCTATTTAATTCCTTCTTTTTAAAGAAGCTAGTTGCTTATTATATAATAGAGCTTATCGTTTATAGTATGGTTATTGGATATAATAGCACTTAGCTTTCACGTAATCCTATAGTCCGTAGGTACTTAAAGAAGAGTATTCTATTGCTCGTTTCTACTATAAGAGGCTACTGTATAAAGGCCGAGGAGAGCGTTTATAAGCTTTTCCTTGCTATTAATAAAATGGCCACAAATTATAAGGAGAAGGTAATTATTTAGAGAGGTCTAGATATTAACGAAGAGATAAATGCTTATAAGTACAGACTGTAGCCTCTTTTGTATAACATCCTTTTGTAATAGCTATAAGTTATAGATCTTTTTACTAACTTCTAAATAGGCTATAGTTATATGGCCATCTACTTTAGGATTAATTGACTATAGAAGGATATAGAACTCCGGCCACTTAACTATCTAAAATAGTAAGTTTTATACAACAATTAATATAATAAGGGCTTTATTAATAACTTCCTTATTTAGGACTACTTGGAGCACTTCTAAATCTAGCTTTTCTGTCTTATTTTAAGATAACGCTTTAAGGTAAAGATCTTTTAATTAATCCTATATTGCTTCTTTTATATAACTAGTTTTAGGCTAATCGTAATGCTATGCTTTAATACTAAGTGGTTTCGGAAGTTAGAAGTCGACTATATAGTATACAACTCTATATAGTGTTTACAATAGAGTAAAATATAGGCCTTTTTATTTCGTACGGGCTTATTATTGCTTAGTAGATAGGTATGCTCCCATGTTAAAAGAGCTAAGTAACCTCTTGTTTTTAATTTAGAAGTATTAATAGAGTTAAGAGCTTCTAATTCCATCTCTAAAGTTATATTTTATATAATAATAAAGAAGAAGGCGACTAAAAATTTATTTATAGTATGCCAAGACTTATCGCGATAAGATTTATCCAAAACCAGCCTGCCTCTAGGCTTGGTTAGTTATTTAATTATAAAACAAATAAATAAATAAACTAGCAAATGGGGTTTGTTTATTAGCAAGTCTAACCTAGACTATAAAGAATCGATTAAGTTAATAATCTTTAAATAACCCTAGATAAAGCTATATAAGATAAATATTAATTAAGATAACCTTATGCTTCTATTTACCGCCTCCTATTATAAGTAGAAGTGCTTTATAACTTACTGCTTAGACCCTAAACTAAAATTTAGAAAATTTACTAAGACCTACTAGTCTAAAATTTCTACTAATATCTATCTCGTACCTGAAGATTCTATTAGATTCTACTAATCTAAAAATTTTACTAAATTCTACTAATATAAGATTTCTACTAATATCTACTAAAGAATTAGAAATTCCACTAAATCCTATAAACCAACCCTAAGTACTATACCGCCCCACACTAAGTAAAGGCTTAAGCTTACTATATAAAAATACTAAAAGGACTAGTATTCTACTATAAAGAGGATATTTAAAGAACTCGAAGCTAAATCTAATACCAACTCCGTACATAACACTAACCCTATACTTAATACTAACTTTATACTTACCGTTAAACCTAAAGTTAAATAAGAAACTGTAAACGACTAGAGCTTATTTAACGCCCTAGATATCTAAATAATTAGAGCTATTTTACTAGCACGACTTGCCAAGAAACCCAAATACATAATCTTTACTATTATAATAGCCGATATTAAAAAGGCCTTAGCATTAAAGAAGTACACTAACCCTACTACGAAAGTACTAGTAGATTACTATAAATATCTAAATGTATTCTTATAAAAAGAAGCCGATAAGTTAATAGAGTACTAACTATATAACTATAAGATTATACTTAAAGAAGGAAAACAGCCTAGATTTAGACCCTTATATAAAATGTTCTAAAATAAACTCTAAGTACTACGGAAATACTTAAATAAGACACTAAGTAAAGAATTTATTAGAGTAAGCTCTTCGCCTATAGCTATACCTATAATCTTTATTAAGAAACCTAATAGCAGTCTGCGCTTCTATATAGACTATTAAGTCCTTAACGCTATTACTATTAAGAATTAGTGCCCGTTTCCGTTAATTTAAGAAATACTAAACCAATTAAGTAAGGCTCGCTTCTATGTAAAACTTAATCTTATTTATATATTTAACCGCCTCTATATTATAAAAGGAGATAAATGGCTCACTATATTCCGTACTAGATATAAATTATTTAAATACTTAGTAACGCCGTTTAGCCTTGTAAATACCCTAAATTTATTCTAATACCTTATAAATAATACTCTACGACTTTACCTAGATGTCTTCTACACTACTTATATTAATAATATCTTAGTATATAGTAATAACCTAGCTAAATATAAGAAATATATTAACCTTGTCCTGTAAGCCCTATATAGAGCTAGCCTATAATTACATATAGATAAATACAAGTTCTATAAAACGGAAGTCCTATACCTTAGACTTATTGTTTCTATAGACGGCGTATAAATAGACCTAAAGAAGGTTGAAGTAATTGTAAATTGGTAAGAACTTAAAAATATTAAAGATGTAAGGGCCTTTATGGGATTTGCCAACTTCTCTGTTTTAGCTTTACTCCTTATAGCTCTAACCTAAAAGGATAAAGCCTTTATCTTTAATAAGGAATATAAAAAAGCTTTTACTTACTTAAAGGTTATATTTACTACTGTACCTATACTCTAATATTATAATTTAAACTAAATAAGTGTTATATAAGTTAACTTATCCGATTACGTTTTAGGAGACATTCTGTCTTAATATAACGAGGAAGGAGTATTATACCCTATAGTATACTTCTTAAAATGACTAAGCCTAGATAATTATAATTATAAGATCTATAATAAGGAACTGCTGGTTATTATTAGATGCTTTAAGTAATAGCGACCTAAACTAGAAGGCGCCGGATTTCTAATTAAAGTTATTAGTGACTATAAGAATTTATAATACTTTATAACTATAAAATAGCTAAGCTACTATTAGGCCTACTAGTTAGAATATCTATCCCGTTTCTAATTCTTAATTATATACCGCTTAAGCGTCTAAGGCTAGAAGCCTAATACCCTAACCTAATATTTGTAAGACGCGCTAGTATTAAAAGAAGCGCGCTCCTACTATAACTAGACCCTATTTCGCCCCGAACTATTTAATCCCCCTATTAAAGACTTTATAATACATATCCTTAAGATAATTAATTAATTAATTAAATAGATTATAATTGACGAATATCTAAATAATTAGTTTATTTAAGAGATACTTAAGCTGATATAAGATAGCGCTAAGCGCTTAAAAAAAATCTCCCTAAGCGAGTGTAAAATCTATAGAAACTACCTATATTACTAAAACCGTTTAGTTATACCTAATTATAATAAACTTAAGCTTAAACTTCTCGAATATATATATAATCTACTAGTACCTAGCTATCTAGGCTAAGGAAAGACCTTAAAACTACTCTAATTGGAGTATTACTAACTAAATATGTATAATATAACACGAAGATATATCGCTAGTTGCTATACCTGCCAATAAGCTAAAGCCTTATATAAAATGTATTATAGTCTTCTAAAGCCACTGCCTGTCCTAAACCAAAGATAGAAAGATATCTTAATTGACTTTATTATCGGACTCCCTAAAAGTAAAGATTGCGAGAATATTATAGTAGATATAATTACCTAAAGAATCTATTATATTAGTAAAATATATAGTAATTATTATTGTCGACCTGAATCGGATTTCTTGCCACCGTCCTTAGCTGTATACCCTCGTATATCTCACAACTCAGCTGCTTACCCTTGTATACCTTGCCACCTATCTCTGTTGCCTATATTCCCTACTCCCCATCTCTCCATCTTCCTTATATATATATAGAGACCCTAGAGCCATATTTAATAGATAGAGTTTTTATTCTTAATCTGCGCATAGACTTCCAATTGACAATTATAGTTAAGATATGGCTTATAGAAATATATAAAATTTAATTTTTAAAGTTTATACTAAAACGACGTCCATAAGCTCTTAGACCCTTGGTGGAGAATTTCATTAGTAATAAAGGCATGGGGGTCTGATTTATAAGATAACTTATCCAATTCAGTATGTCCAAGAGTTAGCGTCGCTGCTAGCGTCGCTGCCAAGAGGCTGATAACGTAAGCAGTTAGCGAGCTTATAGAGTCGTGACAGTTAGTCAGCTATAATACTGCAGCTAGCTGGCAGCTCACTGCCTTAGTGATAAGATTTGGTGGTAAGTTAAAGCTTTTAGTAGAAGTTAAGGATATTTATGTGACGGCTCGAACCATTGAACAAATGTCTTGACGAAGACTTGAACAAATGCTTCCAAGATGAAGCGAACGAATGCTGTATTACGAAGATATCAAGGTGAGGAGCAAGAGAAGGTGGTGAGGCCACGTCTAAATACACAAGCCAAGCCCTAAGCGAACCCCTGACTAGGTGACGCGCCCCAGCGCCGTCATAATTTAAATGTTTGACTAAGATTGTATGCCAAGCAATAAGAAACCCATAGGAATCTCTCGCTTAACTATAATAAATAAAGCATTTTCCCTAATATCTCCGTTCTTCTATACCAAAATTTACCATTTTATTACCTATGCAAAATGCAATGTATATTATATTTTACGTGTCAGCAAGGCAATAGAGCTTCTTCCTCTACTTCTTCCTTATTAAATCCACCATCTACGCGTTACTTAACTCCTTTAACACCGCGTAGGGTTTATAGATTAACTGCTTCCTCCTTCTTCCAATTAACAATAATACCAAATTAGGCGATTAAGATAATTCTGTATCGCGAGAGCCTCCTCCAGCTAATTAGAACTACAGCTATATCTTTCCTATTAATTGGGATAATCTCTACCTAATAATATGGCAAGCTTACTGGCAAATACGGATACTGAGTTACTAATAAGCGGTTGCTATTAAGTAAAGCTCCTATATTACCAATATGGAAGTATAAGGCAGACCTTTTTTAGGACGGTCCTTTAGGTAAAAAGAGGCTCTGGCTATATAAGCTCTGCCATCTAGCTTAAAGACTAGGTGCTTTACTTATAATTAACGGCAAAAATTATATTAACGGCCATTTAAAATTAAAGTATACCCTTATTATTAACCCTAAAAGTTATAGTAGTAGAATACAACGACCGGCTGTAGAAGCTTCTACTTCCGCTAGCGGTCATAAACGCTAGCCGTTCTGGGCAGCTAGCTATGTTTAAGCCTAGTTAATAAGCTTAAATGTTAATCTTACTAGCTATAAGCCAACTACAGAGGCAGAAAAGCTAGCTTAGTAAGGTAGATTTAATAGAGCTTCGTATTTAATTAAATTTAATATAAAAATAGAGCCTCTGGAGCCCTCATTACCGACCATTCTATCTACCTTTTAAGCCTCTATAAGTGCAGGACGAGTTTAGCTATATTTAAATACTATATTGGGTAAATTAGGGCTAGATTTTAATTAGGCAATGTTCATATTTATATATAGAGAGGTGCTGCCAAAAATCCGAAATGAAATACCATAAATTCTATACAAATTTCCTAATTGGGACAGCTAGCTGGCAGCTTAACAGTCAGCGTACGTTATCCAACAGTCAGCGGACAGCGAGCGATCCAATTAATACAGTCAGTCAGCTATTTTTGTCGAGATCGCAGCTAAGCTGACTGTTGGACACACTGGTCCAATTGCCGGCTCGGAGCTGCCCCGGTCTGCTGATCAACCCTTCGGCGTCGTGGCGCAGCCCTCACAGCCTCCTTTCCGTAGCTCCCTAAAAACCTGGGCGCAACGACGCAATAGTTGACTCAGCTTTGTTCGCATTAGACGGGTTCACCTCACTTCCCTCAAAGCCCTTTTTGAAGAGCTACACCGTGCCTTTGGCTTGCCTAACCATGGCCAACATTGCTGGGTGTGTGAGGAGCTTGGGAAACAGACATTACGCCGGACTGATGTGACACAGCTCACCTGCTGATAATGCCATCTTTCGAGAGGCTCTCCATGTCTTCCTTGGCTCACTTCCGCCAAACGAGCGGGCTATGTTTTCTCAATTTGATGCCGAGGGCGGGTTGTTATCCGTCCATACACTAATGCAGGATGTGAATAGTTTCACCTATCTTTCCTCTAATAAGCGGTGGCTTCACAAATGCCTGGACAAGGTGAAAAGGCTGAACGACAGCCTCTGCCCGTACTTTGAGGTCATAGACACCGTAGTGCAAGCTTATCCCCAACTGGCCTCGATCGTGTGGGGCGCACTTTGGCTTACCTTGAAGGTGAGATATACATAATATCGCCTGTCCTACTCTCAACTTAACGGTATTGGCAGTTGGCGAGCAATTTTGTTGGCTTCTTTGAGAAGCTTGCAAACATACTAGAGCGTATTAGTGCAGCTTTCCCACAGTACAGCGAAATTTTGACTTACTGGAAGCTTAATCGGAATGTTTCCCAGTCTTTGGTACCAGCTAGACTGAAAGCTTCTCTAGGTCAAGTCTACGCCGACCTACTTGGTTTCTTTCGTTCTGTAATTCGAATTTTCACTAGGAAGGACGGGAGTAAGCTTCTTCAGTCTGGATTTATACGAGAAGACAGCTGATGATAAGGGAAGGCGCAAAACCTGTTCCCCTGGTTGTGGCAGACCTGTTCTGGAAGCCCTTTGAAGCAAGATTTGACGACCTTTTGGAGAAGCTCCGATTTCACCAGGATATGGTAAAAGACGAAATGACCATTGCAACTTACATAGACATGAAACGAAAATCAAATGAGGAGAAGCGGCTCCACGCTGAGGATCGCCTACGGGCTGCAGAGACACAGTTAGCAGCCAAGCAGATACAGAGGGAGAATGAAGAGACCAGAAAGCGCCTTTACAAGTCAACCAGAGGTAACGTTTAGACACGTTCTGGGGCACAGACTTCACCTAACTTAAATCAGAAAGCCTATTACATCGAATTAAGCAATGGCTGGGACCTCCCGAATTCTCCGGAGATCTTGAGAGAGCCCAAGGACTACGCGAACCTAATACAGCAGAGTGGCTATTTTCAGAGCCACTTTTCCGATCCTGGCGGGTATTCGAGCCTAATGGGAACCAGTCCTCCCGCGAAGGACTGGAGTGTAGCGATTCTTCAGGCCAACCGCGTTTCACAGAGAATGTGCTATGGGTCAAAGGTATAGCACCACACAAAGCTTTCAAAGTAAATTTACGATAAGTGGCTCCAAGGAAAGCGCTAAATCAAATCATGAGGACTGCTGAGCGCCTTGTAGTGAAAGTGGAAAATCCTTGGACATGACCATGAGAAGCTATTGAGCAGTTTCGATTTTTTGGACTTCAATCTTAGCCCCTCATTCTTATATCTCACTATTCGAATAGTACTAATGATTCACGTATTCTCATAGGCAACCCTGGTTGTGGGAAAACATTTCTCGCTGTCTCAACGGTGCAAGAGCTCGACGAAACTGATGGTCCACCTGTCTATTATTTCTTTTTTCGACACGGCAGCCCATTGGACAACTCTACTGCTGCGCTGAGATCTATCCTATCACAGGTTGCGCAAAGGAATGTCCAGGACGATGCAGTAGTGGACAGCTTCTCATTCGCTATGACAAATGAGTGTTCCTCTGGCCAAAGCATTGCATCTCAGAGGGATCTTACTGAGCTTCTTAAAGTATACTTCGAAAGCAGCGGTAAATGTTATATGGTCATCGATGGTATTGACGAATGTGTCGATGAGACTGTCCTAATTGAGATACTCTGCGAGATATCCCAATGCAGCAAAGTCCGCATAATTATGTTAAGCAGGCCGACTGTCACCTCGCTATCCGAAGTTATTCAGGAGGCGCAGCAACTACTTGTTGGCAGTGCTAATCGATCAGACATTAGCACGTTTCTCCATAGACAACTCCGGCGGCTATCAGGGCTCCCAACGATAACGTTATTCATAAGCTTATCGCGATAATATTAATAATAATAAGCGATATGAATATGATATTTGCTTATGAATATTCATAACCTTATGAATATATATAGATATTTTAAAGCTTTAGTAGTAGTGTGGAAGAGTGGCTTATAGTAGAGTATTCACTAAGAACTATAAATACGCCGCGCGTTCTAATATATATCTATACGTAGATACGTAG
>Ga0307507_10000680_pt1 | contig 74165 bp, 44 predicted proteins | sample 7_EM_MG_FD_207223 | JGI IMG/M metagenome (GOLD analysis project Ga0307507, IMG submission 207223) | Populus trichocarpa ectomycorrhiza microbial communities from riparian zone in the Pacific Northwest, United States - 7_EM | ecosystem: Host-associated > Plants > Roots > Unclassified | place... | reverse complement strand
TATCCGCATTTTTATAAGAGCGTAGTGCGTTAATTTGCTATATATTAAGGGTTTGCCGTTAAAGCCTTATAGGCCTTAGGGCTTATTAAGTTTCTTTAAATTTAGGCGTTAGGTTTTTGCGTAGTTTGTATTAATAAAGCCTATGCTAGTAGCTCCGCTGTCTATAAGGATTTATACCTCCTTTTATTTTCTAAGTGTTTGAATTTCGCTAAGTATATTAAGGGAGTTGTGTTGTATATTAGCGCTAGAAGAGCCTAGACACTTGTGCTCTTCCACTTCTTATTCTAAGACGTGACTTGGCCCTAGGACGATTTGTTTTCCAAGTTAGCTAAGTATAAGATGCTTTATAATAACTAGGTATAATTTATGGAACAAGTATAAATTAAGGAGCGAGTACGGCTTAAAGAATAAGTGCGATTTAAGAAGTGGGTGCAATTTAAAGACTAGGAGGAACTACGGCGGACTTTTTTAAAAGGGTGAGTTTGGTAATTTCTTTAGATATGTCCTTTTCTGCCACATCCAAAGCATTCTCCATTTATGGCTTAAGTCCTTTGTTTGTTGGTTTTTAAGGGTGCGTAGGATCAAGTGGCGTTAAGGTCTATAGGGTCATGCGTAGGTTTTGGAGAAGGGTCGTGCTTTAGGGTATATGTTGGTTTCGTAAAGTCTTAAACGCAAGGCGTGGTTGGCTTTAGAGAACAAGTTTATTCATTATATTAAAGGTCCTTATTAATTTGTTAATACATCGTAGCAAATTTAGGTAGGTCCTTTAGTAGTTCCCTACCTACTAACTATACTCTAATTTTATTTGAAATAGCTCGTTAAAGAGCAGCAATTTTAGCGGCTTTATTCTAATCTAGTTTGCTAATAAGGCCTAAAAATTCCAAAAAGAAGCTAGTAAAGTCTTAATTCCGTTATTATAGGTTTTTAAGTTTAGTAACAGTAGTATGTTTATAGCTAGCGTTATTATACGTTCGTTCTAATAAAGAGACAAAGATTTTAAAATTAACGAAGGTGCTATTATAGGAGAATAGGTCCATAGTTTGTGCAGCGTCTTTGCTTAATTAAGATATCCTATAGCTAATCTTACTAGCTTTGGTAGGGTATTAGTTATAGTTTATTAAAAGTTTAAGGCGGAGCTTAGTTATAAAGGGATGTAGGTTATTTTAATTTCTATTAAATATTGGAGGGTTAGGAAGCTTTTCTGATTTTATAGCAGGTACTGGGTTTGTTATAGGTATAGGTTAGGCTACCGTTACTAGTTTAGGGTTTGTATTTAATAGGCCGGGTTCGCATACAGTTATCTTAATTTTGTTTATAGGTGTTACTATTAGGGTCTCTATTATAAGTGTATTAATGTTACGGAGTTCTTTATAGAGTGTTTCTATTAATCGCTAATACTGGGCTTCTAGTGCAGCCCGCTACTAAGCTAAAGCATCTATAAAGGCTTCTTGCATTATAGTTAACTGTTCCCTAACTAGGGTTATAATACTCGTAGTTAACGCGTAGGATTTAAGGTTGTTTGCCATTTTAATAGTAGTTATTTTTAACACAACGTAATATAAGGGCGCGAAGAGGCTTTGGGAAAGATTTAAAGGAATAATATAAATTCTATCTAAATCTAAGGGTATATAGCTTTTGCTAAGAACAAGACGTTGCGTAAAGAAGAGAAAGGAATAACAAGAGAATCTTGCAATTAAACAGTTTAGGGGTCTTGGTTGATGCGTGCGCACATACGCACGCGGACGGACTTTGGTAGTATTTAATTGATCTGGCAGAACTTGGCAGAAGTTGATCAAGCTGGTAGAATTCGGCAGAATTCGGTTAAAGCTTCAAGTTCTATCTGTCAAGTGTTTTACCGAGACATTCCTATTGTAACTAGGCTAGTCCTGTTATAGATTAAGAATAAGGGAACTAATAAAGCCTTTAAGAAATCCTAACTAGTTATATAAGCTTATAATGACTTAGAAAAGGAACTGGTTCTTACCTAATTATTAACTATTTAATAAGTTAGCTAATAACTAATTCTCTGTATTACCGCTATAAAGCTTCTATAGGCACGACTTTACCTCCAAGACATTTTATAGGCCTATGTATAATTAACTACTATACTAAATTAAGAGTTCTATATACAACCTCCGCATAAGCTAATTAAGCAACTTGGGATTGATAAGGCCTTGGTTATAAAGGTTATAAAACCACTTTATAGAGTACCGGAAGCTAGTAACTACTAGTTTAAGATATATTACTTATATTATATCCAACAGTTGTATATGGACCAGTCTATATATAACCCCTGTCTCCTATAGAGCAACAAGCCCTTTGGCATTATAGGCCTATAAACCAATAATACTCTATTCCTAGTAGATAAGACCTTTATAAACGCAGAGCAAAATAAGCTGTATAAGGCCAAGTTTATAGCTAAAGAACGGGAATAACTTACCATTAATACACCTATTAAGTTTAATGGTGGAGTTATTTAGCTACTAACTAACAGGAGTATTACGCTTACTTAGGAACAATAATATATAAACCTTAGTACAATTAGCACTAAACTTGCTATAAGTATAGGATTAAAAGGAGCTATAAGAACCCTAACCCTAAAGGACCAGTATATTACCTAACGTGCTAGAGGTGCATATATTGCTTTAGCTTACCAACTAGAAGCCTTATTTAATTTATCCTTTACCGCCTAAGTAATTAACCCCAACAAGGAAGACGCAAAATAGTTAAATAAGCGTCTAAACTAGTAAATCAAGAACGCTAATAGAGGCCTTAAGTTTGTTAAGTTAGATATTAAAACCCTATAGCTACTGGTATTTACAGACACGTTATTTGCTAATAACAAGGACCTCTCTTCGCAGATTGGCTACGTTATTATACTAACTGATGCTATAAAGAAGGCTAATATTGTCCATTGGAGCTTAGTTAAGTGCAAAAGAGTTACTTAGAGCGTACTAGCTTCTAAACTCTACGGTATAGCCCATGGCTTTAATATTGGCGTTATAATTAAGTCTACAGTAGATAAGATCCTATAAATTAACCTTCTACTTGTACTTTGCACTGACTTTAAGTCCTTATATAACTGTCTAGTACGACTTGGAACCACCCAAGAAAAACGCCTAATAATTAATGTAATGTGCCTCCGGCAAGCCTACGAATGGAGACAGATTATGGAGGTAAAATGGATTAATAGAGAGGCTAACCCTACTAACGCCATAATAAAGGGAAAACCCTACATGGCTCTTTAATAGCTTATTAATACGAACCGAATCGACCTATAAGTTATAGGATGGGTTAAATGAACGAACTTAGATTTAGCTTAGCGTTATATAACTAATTGTAATAGAGCGGACCCTAAATTTAACCAGCTAATTAGGATTTTCTATACCCGGTATAGAAAATTGCTATTGGCTCGCTTATTACTAGCGCCTTGGCGGCCCTCGTGATATATTAACCTACTATCCCTAATAATTCTTCTTCTTCTCCTTAGCTTAGCGTTTTTGTAATATAGCATTCTATAAGCTTTGGTTTAGAGGCATTTGTATAAGCTATAATACGGGTTATATAATTACGGACCTGTAAAAGGAGCGTGGAAGCTATTACGTATTAATTAGATCTCTAGTTATTGCGTATATGCTATAAATAGTCTAGAAGTTGGCTTGGCTTTGGAGTGTAGATTAGCCTTCTTTTTAGAGTTGCTCCAGTGTTGGAATGTTAGTTATATGACATGGTTATAAGACCATGAAGCGAGACTAGCTAATCTAACCTTAGAGCAACCCCTTACTTTAAGACAACAATTAACTACTAACTTCAACACCGCATACGTACCACTATAAGTGATATTTGTGCATGTTAATAAAGCGAGTATACCGACAATTAATAACCTCCTACTTATTAGACTAGATATTATTAACATTAAGATTATTAAAGCTTAACTTAGTAGACGCTTTAGTATAACCAATCTAGGCCCTATTACTTATTACCTTAATATAAAAGTAACTTAAGATTAATAACTCCGTAAACTACAGCTTAGCTAATTTTCTTACCTTAAAGAGGCTATTTATAGCGCTAGTCTTTAGAACTGTTCCCCTTACCTTATACTAATAGGAACATCTTGTCTTTAACTAGCGGCGGCAGATTATTAGGCTGACTTTGCGTTTAAGACTTAATACCAATCGCTAGTTGGCACCCTAATATACGCTATGCTTAGTACTTAACCTAATATCGCCTTTGCCGTCTCCCTTATTAGTCGCTTTACTTCTAATCCTAATAAGTCTCATATATAAGCTGTTCTTTAAATACTTTCCTACTTACACGGCATACTTATCCTCTAACTTATCCTCTAAGGAGAGATATAAGCGCTTTGGAGGTTTATAGACTCTAGCTAGGTAGATAACTTAGAAACTTAAAGATTAACATTAGGATTTATATTTAATATTAAAAGCGGTGCGATTAGCTAGTCCTTAAAGCGCTAACCTATAGTAGTACTCTTAACCTGCAAAGCAGAGTATATAGCATAGATAGTTGTAGTAAAAGAAGCCATTTAGTTATAACAACTCCTTTAAGAACTATCTCCAACTAACAAATCCCCTTACATAATAATTATTTACGCCAATAATTAAGGTGCTATTACTCTTATAAAAAACCCTAAGTTTTATACTTAAACTAAGCATATTACTCTCTAACATTACTTTATTCGGGAGAAGGTTGTGGATAGAGATATTAAGCTAGAATATATATAAACAAGTCAATAAATGGCTAATAGTTTTACTAAGGCGCTTGTAACGGAACCTTGTAGTAGGAACTACGGTGGGTCCTATTATTAGGCTAGGTATATAGGTAAGAACAGTGTTAACAACGTAATAATAACTGGTGGAGTAGTTACCTAATAGATTAACTCTAATTATATTCTAAGATTTACTATAAAGAGAGAACTATCTGGGTAGGGACTGTAGTCCTTTAAATACACAACTATACGCCTAAGAAATCCCTTCGCTCTGTAAGGTACGTGTACTCTATCTACTCTATTATAGATCACATAGATTATATAGATTATATAGATTATATCCTATAACCTTAGCTACCATTCTTTGTTATATAGTTCCACCAGATCTATTCTAGACTATACCTATATTAACTAACTAGCTTCCTCTAACTCTTCTCCAAGTAGTTATAATATTGTACTTAAGCTGTCCGTAACACTATCTCCCTCCTCTTTATCTTTGTCCTTAAAGATTCCTAACATCTCCAAGTCGTCTACTAGAGGTATAATGTCTGTTTAATTAGTCTAGTTAATATCCTTACTTATTATACCTAAAGCTTTTTCTTTTTCTTCTATAGCTTGCCGTCTTGTACTATTGCTGCAATTTTATCTCTAGGTAAGATAATGCCGTCTCTATACTCTTGCTGCACAAAAGAGGGGTTAGTTTGCATTGTGTTGGCGAGCCCTTTGTCTTAATAACCGTCCTCTTGTTTAGAGTGCACTAAAGCAAACATTTAATCGTCCTACAACGTCTGCTCTATCTCTAATACTAAGTGTGCGCGTCCTATGACTCTTAACAGTCTTTAGGTTCCCTAAGTAACTTATTATAGGGTCTTATGTTTAATCTACCACTAAGAAACTTAATAGTAAACTAGCCTCTACGCTACTTAAGGTTTAATATATCTTAGAAGAGTCCATATATATCCTTAAAGCTTAACATCTGGCTTATGCTCGTCTTTAATGTCTTAAATGTGTATATAAGAAGGTTTGTTCCAAGGAGTAGAAACTAGTTTAATAGGGTCTATTTAAGCTAGGTAATAAAAGGACTGGCTCTCTTCCTATAAGGGAAATAACTCTAAGTAGCTTAGCAATTGCTTCTCTTAGGTTCCCCTTAGGCGACTTATTTTTTAGCGATTCTTTTTTATTACTGTTACCTGACCTACTTTCTTTTAATACTCCTATACCTTTCCTATAGCGTTCTCTAAGTTGCTTAGTGGTTTCTAGGTAGTCTTATTATAGCCTATCTACTTTACTTTATACTATGTTTTGTTATCCACGTCCTTGTAACTAATAATCTTTAAAACTTACTATTTATCTTCTTTTTATCCTCTATATATGTCTGCCTTGTAAACTAGTGGCTTAATATTTCCATATACTAGTTCTAGCATCGTAATATATTGTATAGGGTAGATCTTCATTTTGGCTAGTAGGTTTAACTTATATATAACCAATGAAATTTTTTACTTAACTTTAAAAGGTCCTAGTCTAACATAGTCTAACTTCTTGCTTAGTTGTTAACTCTTGAAATTTTTATATAGTAGCCACACTTTATCCCCCTCCTTTAGATCTGGTCCCTTAGATCTCTTAGTATTATAGTACCTTTTTATCCTTTACTATACTAGCTTGGCTATTTCCGTAAGGTCTATATAAAGATTTATTAACGTCTCTATTCTTTATTTAGCTATGCTACTTGTTTTCTTTACTTAGTGTGGCGATAATAACATTCTTAGCTTGTACCCATAATTTGCCTTAAATAGTGATATCCCTATTCCTTCTTATAGTGTTATATTGTATATAAACTATATAACTAGTAATAACAATACCTAATTATTTTATGCGTAATTGATATAATGCCTTAGGTACTATTCTAGTGTCTAATTTAGTCTTTCTATTTATCCGTCCGTCTGCGGATAATATGCTATAGAAGTTACTACGCAAACCCCCTATTCTGCCAGAAATACTTCCTAAAATACTGCTATAAATCTTAGATCTCTATCCGATATAATTTTATCTAGTGCTCTATATCTTGTAAATACTTCTTTTATATAGATTCTAGCAATGTCTTCTACTAATATCTCTTTAGTACATGCTATAAAGTATCCCTACTTTATTAGCTTATCCACTATTACTAAAATCGCGTTATAATCTTGTCCTGTAATAGGATCTCTTAACTTTAGTAACTTAATAATAAAGTCTTATAATATAACCTCCTATGGTCTTCCTGGTGTCTTAATAGGTTGTAGCCCTCTATACGGCTTATGCCTTATTAGTTTATTTCTTTGGCAATTTAGATATTCTTTTATAACTTATCTTACTAATCCCTAGATTTTTTAAATAATATACTCTTCCTAAAGTCTTAACACTAGTCCTATAGACCCGTTATGTCCTTATATTATTCCCTTATAGAATTCCTTAACAAATTCTTCTATAATAGACTTAGGTATATACATTACTTTTCTATTTTTATATTACTTTAAGTCTAGATCCTCTTCCTATACTTTTTAGATCTTCTATATCTAATTACTTTTTAGTAATTTATAGATCTGACTTTCTTTAGTTGCTATAATCTTTGGATAATTATACCTAATTAATCCGTCTTAATCTCTTTGTAATAAAGCTCCTAACGGTTTTTCGTTATTTTATAGTTTAGCCTTTCTGCTTAGAGCGTCTGCTCGTACATTGTCTATACCCTTAGTATGCTAAATTTTGAAATAGTATTCTGTAAGCATTTCCGCCTATTTAACCTGTCTTTAGTTAAGTTCCTTTATTATTAGGAATCCAGTAAGGTTCTTATAGTCCGTTTTAACCATAAATGGTTTCTCTATGCCTTGTAAGAATGCTCTCTATTCTTTAAGTGCTGTAACTATACCTAACAACTCCTTGTTATAGATATTGTAGTTTAATTCTAGTAGTGTTATTTTCCGACTATAGTATACTATTAGATGCTATGCGTCCTAGTGCTTTTATAGTAAGTATGCTCCTAGTATAAAGTCTAATACGTCTATCTCAATAACTATTTCTAACTTTAGTTAATAGATCTTGAGGATTGGCTCTTAGGTAAATAACTCTTTAAGTTTCTAGAACAGTTCCTTCTATTTACTACCCTAAACCCACGGTTTCTCCTTCTTTGTTAGCCTTATAAACGGCTTAATACTTTTTAACCATTATGCTATAAACCTCCTATAGTAGTTATAAAACCCTAGAAATGACCTTAACTACATAATATTCTCTAGTTCTTGCCAACTTACTATAGCTTCGACTTTCTTTAGGTCTATACTAATTTTCCCTAGTTTAATAATAAATCCTACAAAATTAGTTTTCCTTGTAAAGAACTTACATTTCTTAATTGCTACTGGCATCTGTTCTTCCTATAGTCTCTCTAAGACCCATTTAATGTGTTCTTTATGTTCTTCCTTACTTATTAAGTAGATAATAATATCGTTAAGGTATACTATAATAAACTTATTAAGGTATTCTCCTAATATACTATTAATTCGCTTCTAGAATGTTGCTAGTATATTTATAAGCCTAAATTGTATAACTAATAGCTTATATAGTCCTTCCTTTGACCTAAAGGCTGCCTTTTACTTATTGCCTTTCTTAATCCTAATCTAATAGTACGCCTACCTTAGATCTATCTTTGTAAAGATTTTTACATTGCCTATCCTATTTTAGATTTTGCTAATTAAGGGTAAAGGATATCTATCTTTTTTAGTAATGCTGTTTAACTGTCTATAGTCTATACACATCCTAAATTTTCTGTTTTTCTTTGGGATAAATAACACTAGATATCTTGCTAATAACTATAACGGTCTAATATATCCCTTGCGTAAGTTCTCCTGGATAAACTCCTTAAGCACTACTAACTCCGTTTTAGTAAGCTTATAGATTGGAAAGAACCTTAGACTTATTTCTTTTTTTAATTCCATCTTATAGTCCTATACTGTATATTCTAATAGCTTCTTACTTTCTGGTGACCATAACTTCTTACTATACTTATGGTATCTCTTTGGTATATAACTTAAGCCTTGCTTAGTCTCCTTATATATCGCTCTAACTTAGTACTACACTAACTTAGTTTACTGTCGCACTTTATACTATTAAGTATTCTTAATATTAACCTAACCTGTAACCTAATTAATCTTTAGATTATACTCCTGTAACTAAGGCATTTCTAGTATCGCTTTATCCTATCCTAATAGTAGGATATTAAAAGACATTCTTACTAATCTTCCTTTAATAGTTAACTAAATAGGTTCTATTTTAAGATTAATAACGCCTCCTCTATAGGCTATCTAATCTCCTAAAACTATTATAAGTGGATATAGGTATTCCTTCTATCTATATAGTAACCCTATTCTTTCTATTGCTTTTGGTAATATGTGGTTCCTTATTACTCTACTATCTATTAACGCTTTAAACTGCTAATCTTGCCATTTAACTTATAAATTTAGGTGTTGTTCTTAAATTCCTTTAAGGGTCTAAGGCTTTAACACTAGTTCCCTTTAGTCCTATACGCCTCCCCTTTTTTTAACTATTGGCTGCTAGATCCTATTTGTACTTAGTCTAACTTAGGCTAATACTTAGTTTATTTCTTTTCCTTTATATACTATAGATAAGTGTTCTCTAGGCACTCCTACTACTATTATCCGTCTAGGTATTTTTCTGTAAGGAATCTTCCTAGTTAAAGTATTAAGTCTCCTTAACCTTATACTTCTACTAGGTGCTATTTATATATATACTTAGCATTCCTAAACTGTCTTTTCTTAGGTGCCTAATATATCCTTATTAGGTACTTCTAGTTCTTATCTTTTGGTGCTCTATATATATTATAGGTGTTATCTATATAAGCTATTTACGATAGTGTGTAATACGCTAAGTAACTTAGGTTAACTTTTAGTTTGTCTTTATCCTTAAGTTTAAATCTATACCTAGTTAACCTAACCACTGGTATCTCTGTTACGGGTATTAAGATTTATTATTTACTTCTCTAGTTCTTAGATCCTTCTTCTAGGTTTCTTAATATTATAATTAATACCCCTTTAATGTGACTTATGCGTTTTTCTATAATGGGTTAGTCTTGGATAATCTTTTTATTTAGCTATATATAAAAGTCTTCCTATTTATTATTATGTCGTTGCCTATACCACTTTCCGTACAACTGGTTTAGTGTGTATGGTCTATCTATTAGAAAGTACCTTATTATCACTATATTGTAATATCCTTTAGTATGTCTTTCTTTAAATCTAGTTAGGATATCTAGGTCCTCTTCTTATTCTAGTTTATCTAACTACTTCGCCCTAGGTGTCCCTATACTCGGCCTATTAGTAATTCTTTATATAGGTACTCTGTCCCTTTTATAGTTTAGTATGCTAGATCTCTAGTCTAGTTTCTGCTTTTACTATGCGATAATTCTTATTCTAAACTTATTTATAGTTTCCTGTTTTCTGCGTCTTATAGCTAGATCCTTATAGTTATCTTGCTTTTTAATCCTAGTATTAACTGTTTAATCTTTAGGCTAAATACTATGTTTACCTGGGATTGCTATGGCCCTTATTTATTATTTAAAATCTTGGTTGCCTAATAATGTTCTTACTTATTCCCTAAACTCTTGGTTCTTAAACTTGCGTCCTATACTTATTTGTTTGTTACTAAACTGAGTTGCTACTCTTTCCTATTGGTTTTTGTCTATTATAGGTTCTAGAGCTATCTTTATTATACTTTACAAGTTTAGAGCCTTTCTTATCTCTTCTTAAGAATCTTGGACCTATGGCCTTTTGCCTTTATTAAGTGATAAGCTAGCACTAGTAGTTATCTACTTGCTTAGTTTCCTTTAAATATTACTCCTATTATCTTATAAAGCAATGGAAATTGTATCTAATAGTATTATAACATCTGTTACTAAACCTTGTTCTATAATAGTCTTAGTTTTTACTTCTATTTTAACTTTTCTAAGGTTTGCATACTCCTAGTAAGCTGCCCTTATTGCCTTATTATTAGTAAACGCTTTGCCTGTGTTAAACTTATTATCTTTAATGTCTAATCTATAAGCTGGTTTATTGGTTCCTCTAAACTTAGATAATAATGGCTCCTATAGCTAATAGCTTGCGCTATACTTAGCGTCCTTATAAATTTAGCATGCGTTGTTATAACAAAACGCAAAACTATTAATTAAACATTCTTTTGTTCCTTATAGTGCACTATCGTCCCTCTATATATATGTGCCGTCTGCTAGCCTAGTTCCCTTTACTGCGTAATTACTTTAACTACCTCTACAGTCTCTAGCAAAATAACCTTATTTTCTATAATTTATGCAAGCCCTATTTTTAAACCATTTTTCTTGTTATAGAGTCCGCCTAAACATCTTCTACTGCTAAGATCCCTAGTTTAGCCTCTACTCCTAGGTTCTTTAATTACTTAATCCTTAACCTTTAGGTTTCTATAGTTTCTTTCCCCACCTTTAGGTTTCTTTAGTACTGCTTAGGTCTATTAGCTCTGCGCTATTCTATAGTTTTTAGCTCTATGTCTATCGTTGCGTACTCTATGCCTTATATAACTATAGAACTCTGTCCTAACCCTTCTTAGCCTGTTCCCTTTAATAGATCCTATTATTAATCTTTATTAACTAGTCTATTAACTCTCTTAGAGTATCCGCGTCTTTTATTAGAATAATTGCGTTCTGGACTTTAGCCTTAAGTCCTTGCTTATACTGTGCTATAAGCGCCCTATTATTCCACTTAACCTGCATAACTAGTGTTTAAAACTGCGTTATATACTTAATTACTAAAGTATACTATACTAAGTTCTAAAGTTTTCGTTCCGCTATTATGGTTACTTTAGGGTCTCTAAATATTTGCGTTAACCGTTCTGCGAATCTGTTCCAACTTGCAAACACATACCGTATATCTGGGTTAGTAGTCGTTATACCATTTACTTATATCTTTATAAGGTAAGGCTTAAACCACTCTAGAGCTCTTCCTAATAAGAATAGTCCTATGTACGCTACCTGGTCCGTAGGTGTTGCTAACTTCGCTCCTTTCTGTATAACCTTAAAATGCATCTATATAAGAAACCCTTTAAGCTTTAACTTCTCTCCTAAGAACCGTTTAATTAAAGGTAACTTAACCTTTACTACTCTAATTCCATTAATGCGTTCTTTAAGTAGCCTGCTATTATCCTATAAGTGATTAACTATTTCCTATAACTAACCTCGCGTAACCACTTAAGAATCTATATCTGCTATACTAGTGTCTCCTAACCCTAAGGTCGTGGCTGCCGTCGACGTTATTATAACTGGTACTTTGGGTGGCATATTATTTGATCTTGTTTAATACCATAACCTTAGTAGTAAATATGTAACGGAACCTTATAGTAGGAACTATAGTGGGTCCTATTATTAGGCTAGGTATATAGGTAAGAACAGTATTAATAACATAATAATAACTAGTGGAGTAGTTGCCTAATAGATTAACTCTAATTGTATTCTAAGATTTACTATAAAGAGAGAACTATCTGGGTAGGGACTGTAGTCCTTTAAATACACAACTATACGCCTAAGAAATCCCTTCGCTCTATAAGGTACGTGTGCTCTGTCTGCTCTATTATAGATTATATAGATTATATAGATTATATAGATTACATCCTATAACCTTAGCTACCATTCCTTATCATATGGTTCCACCGGATCTATCCTGGACCGTGCCTATATTAACCAACTAGCTTCCTCCGACTCTTCTCCAAGTAGTCGTAACATCGTACTTAAGCTGTCCGTAACAGCGCTGCCAAAAGATGCATTCTATACATTTAGAAATGCTTTAGGTTTAGAGAGATATTAACGTCTCTTGTGACCTTTATATTGTTACCTATATTTAGCTCAAGGGGGGCTGTTAAAGTGGGTTCTAGTTAGCGTGTATTGCTTCTTGTCGGGTAGAACCTCTAACACTCTTCTATATAATTGTCGCTTCCCCACCCTCTTAGATAAGTATGCTTAATAAAAATCATCATCAAACTATACCTATTTTAACACATCGTACTAAAAACCACCCCCTAATGTGCGCCGCTTCAAATGACGAAATACAAGAAAAGCGTTCCGTAATTCGCCTGGGTATCTTCCACTCCTTTATGCCGATTTGAGAATCCTGAAACTAAAGACACAAAGGCCCAGAACCATCCCTGCACCGCTGCTACTCAAGCCGTTCTACGTCCAATCTGTCCTATAAAGTTTGATAATCCGCGAAAAAGGGTCGGATGAATATGCTTTCTTCCTCCCAACCGGTCCGGAACCAAGTAACCTTTCCACTTTTGCCAACGCCGTCCCGCTATGCTGACCTGACTCTCCCCGTGGCCTGCGTGAAGGACACCGGCCGTCTCCGGTTTGGTGACACTGGTCCAAAAACCTGAGAGAAATAGACCCCTAGTGTAATTCTTAACGAGACTCGAGAAATGAAGTGAGCTTAGCTGTGAGTCGTAGGAAATTCATGAGAAATAGGTGATTAAATTGATTTCCGGTAGAATGGAAGATCCACGAATGGCGCTTCCATGAAGAAATATGACCAGCAGAATGAAAACGTCTCCCCAAAAATTACTGCATGATGCTTATCCCTTAACCCGCCAAACGTCCACAAAGCAAGCAGTCCGTGCGGAACACCAGGATCAAAACAACGCTATCGAACGAACACGTCAAAAAGGAGAACTCTGTCGAACTGATGTAGGCTGTTAAGCCTTAATATATACAGTCAAATGAAATAGCCGAGACACCGCTAATATATACCCACATAGGAAATAGAACGACGATCGCAATTAGCGCGTCGTTCGACAAACGCGTATATGCTGTATAGATTTGATCAATACAAACCATCAAACTATGCTTTCCAATTGTACTTCCAATGATATAGACCTTGTTTAGCCGACTCAATATAACGTTCAACCAAATCGTGTCTCAAAAAGGCCTCCCCCGGAGCCTTGGCCGTTGCCCGATTTCGAACCTCTCTACATCAAGTATATTCCTGGCACGCATTGATTTGATTGGTAAATCCTTATCGATAACGTGTGGACGAATTTTGGCGGGTTAAGGGATAGGATGTAGGGTGTGTCATTGGAAGGGCACTGCGGGATCGCTCGAGCTTCCCGCAGTTTGGGTCTGCGTGTAACTCTCCTCCGCCTCCTCCGCTTCGACCTCCAGTTCCGCAGCCTTGTCTCTGCATGCCGTCGGAGAAAATCCACTGCCAACCTTTGAGGAGATGATCCGCCAACGGTCGTTCTCGTACTCCTGCATGGCGTTGCGTAGCTTAAGCACCTGCTTGTCCGATCCAGGTTAGCACCTCCGAGCCACATTCGCTTCAAAATGTCTCACGCCTCGAAATTGGCGCACTTACCATCTCATCCGTCCAGACAGTCGCCTTCGCCTTCAGCTTCGTGCAGTATCGGACTTGCAGCGTGCCGGAGCTTCTCCCAGGAAAGAAGTCGGCAATTTGCTTCCAGGTAAGGTTTTTCTTCTCCTTGAGATCCACAAGCAGCTGATCGTCCTCGGGCGTGAATTTGAGCTTCGGCCCTCGGGGTCGCAGCGCAGGAAGTGGCATACCCTCCTGCCCCACTACGCTTAGCCCGTGATGCTGCGTTGCTGGAGAAGAGGCCTCGCTGCTGTGGCGAGGCATCTTACTGGGGGGAGGCTGGTTTGGCAGACGGTGGTGATGGTGGCGCGGAGGAAGGGGCGGGGCGGGAGCTTGGTAGTGGAGAGAAAGGCCTTGCGGCTGGGCGTGGTGGCCGCGCGGAGTCAGTTCTACCTGGACGTTAGCGGAGGATTGCGCGTGGACGCCGGCGGGAAGTTCTTGGAGGCCTTGCGGATCCAGTTGAAGGTCCTCGTGCGGGCGACTGCGCTTTCGGCTTCCCGCTTGTGTGTAGTCGAGGTGGGAAGGAGCGGAACCGTAGGGAGAAGACGGCGATTGTTGTTGCATCTGCTGATGGCGCAACAAGTGCGGTTGATGTAGACTGGGGTGAGCCTCGATGCTTGTGACTTGGACAAGTTGATGGTGGCCGCCATGCTGTTGAAGTGTTTGATGATGGTGCGGTGGCTGCAGAAAGGGATTCTGGCCCGGTAAGCCATACTGGAGGACATGTTGAGTGTCTGCGTTTGAGGACGGACTCTGTTCTTCTTCCGGGTGTTCTTGCACGGCGTAGTCGAGGGAGAAGCCTCGATAGGAGCTCGCCAGCGTTGCGAATATGCATGGAGACTACCAGAGCTAGCTTGCTCTGGCAGGCCGCCGCAGTGAGACCTGAGCCAGAGGGAAACCTGGTTTGGGGTTCGGTACCGACTCGAAATATGTATCGCACGTTTTTGGGATTGCTCGTGTTTTGCTATATTGACAAATATTGCAGCAGAAGCGGCCTGGAGCGATGCGCCATCAAGCAGAGGGATCTTATCGGTTGTGTTAAGCGTTAGGATACCTGATAAAGCCTTGAAGCAACAAGGCCTTTAAAGAACTACGGGTCGGGTGTGCTGTGCATTATAACCTTTAGCCGCGCAAGATCAGGAGAAGCATTGAAAATCTCGGGCGCTGCTCTCCCCATCAAAAGCACCGGTCTTGTGCAATTGCCACGCGGACAGAAGTCCAAGCACGAGAGGCGATGGGTACTCGACGAGACGGTCTTTGTTCCTGAAGGGTAGGGAATTAGCTGAGTAGGGCAAGCTCAGGACGAATTCTACGTCAAGCATAATGCGGTGATCAATTGCTGGGGGGACGCCCCAGTACAGATCTGGAGGAGTAATCGGAGGTCATTTAGCAGGTTGCAATGCGGCGGACCTCGTGTTTTGAGTGGCTGACGACTTAAATTGAAGGCAGCTCAGAAAAGGTTGGGCTGCTTCCAATCGCTTCCAATCCAGAACTGCCCTAGACGGCCCTCGAAAGGGTCCCCAAGCCATTGCAGCCCTATTTCTAGAACGTTGACAGAAGTCTCTAAAGCCGTTACAGAATTTGCATGCCCAGCCCAGCATAGCCTCAAAGCGTGGCGATTCGCATTAACAGCCCAATATTGGCAAGGGAGATGAGCAGCTCCAAAAACAGCACCGAAAGCAGCGCCGTGGCTGCTGGACAGCTAGCACATGATGGAGCATACGAGATTGGACACGCCCGTTTGGAATAGACATGCTATGCAGACCAGGTAGAGGCCGGGTAGAGGCAGGGCCGCTGAGAGGACTGAGGGCTGACTACGGCTACACTAGGCAGGAGACTGGGGTAGAATGGGGAACGTAATGGGAGGATTTCAGCAGCTTTAGGCCAACACTAGAGGTGGCGGACATGCCGTCAAGGAATGCGCTTTGCCGTGGGTGAGAACTTACGCGTATTATGCTGGTTGGCTTCAGGTCTTAGCTCATGCAAATGCCGTTTCAGGAGGTATATCAGAAGCCCATGCCTATATGCGCTTCGCCCTCCCCGCCCTGCGAAGATCGCCTGAGCCATGGTAATATTCCGATATTTCGGGGTGCAGCGTGCAAGGTCATGACGTACAAACAAACGCACGCGGCGGAGTGTTTGAGCTGCAGTGGCAACGGCGGCGTTCGCGCAGCGGAAAGGCCTGCGGTGGTGGGAGGAGAGGTGTGAAGGAGCGGCAGGGGCATTTGCACACTTGGCATGTCCCCTAGCCACTCGGTGTCCAAGCGCCAATACACGGGACAATGCAACAACAACGGGCCTTGCTAACAACAGGCCGCCGGTTCGGCCCACTTTCCTCAGCCCTGTCTGCTACTTTCCCACCCTCTTAGCGCATGGAAGCGTGGAAGCTTGGGGCTTTGAGGCTTGGAGCTTGGAAGCTTGGACAATGCCGGGTACCTAGTTACCCATAAGAATCACACGTGACAGCCGCTCCCACAACAGCATGCTGGGTGTACTCCTGGGGTGTTCCCTACCGGCGGCCGTCGTCATTTCAATATCACGGTTTTCCGTTGGTGATACTACGTGGTGGACAGGATCGCGTTGCTGTTTGATACGCCTTCACCGTTTCCAGCTGTCAAGCGCCTGCTTTGACCATTTAGGCTCTACCTGGTTGCCATTTCAATGGCCTAGCTTCTCCGAAATAACTATGTTTCCACTCGCTATTTGTCATCTCCCTTTATGCGTTGCGATTTCCCATTCCCTGGCTCGTTTGGCCACGGCCATTCGCCAGCGGGTCATCGTTCAACGGCCGCTTGTTTCGCCTTGAGGATCGGTGGGGGACTTGTGGGAGGGATCCTCGTGCAATCCCGCCGGCCATTGCGTGCCCGTCGCAAGCCTGTTTCCCAGCGGCATCGGCCACCATGTCGGTTCGGCAGAGCAGCCGAAAGGGCCCGCCTGCAAGCGTCGCCGTTGCACGAGAACATCAACTCAAGATCCCCAGCCGATGGCGCCAGTGCGGGAGTGGTGTGGTCGGCGGGATTGCGGCAGCGCGGTGATACCGCGGAAGGGCAGCTGCATGTGTGCCACTTGACGGGAGGCGGTGGCGGCTCCAAGCGATCTGTGAACAGGGCAAGGGAAGGAAACGAGGGAAATGTTTCTCTCGAGGCAACGATGGACAGCAAGAAACCAAATTCAAAACGGGAGACCCGTTCAACTGACCAATTACTGCTTCCGCAGCCCCAGACAACCTGGGCGCCGTCCAAGTCCATCAAGGAAGTGGCTCGCCGCGCGGTCAGTTCCGCTATATCAAGCAAGCGGATATTACGCCCAGAACATTTTCCCTCGACCTGATTTCCCAGCACCATGGGAACAAAATGGAAACAGACGAAGTAACTGCGAGAGATAGCACGAGAGAAGCCGCCAATATCAGCAACCTCCTCACTAAACGGAAATGCGCATATGCCCTTGTATGCTCCGTTGCTAAGAAAATCCATGTCCGAAGACTCCTAAGAAAGGATTGAGCGGCTGCCGACAGAAGTCTGCGATCTGCGTATGCAATGCTCCATAAAAAAAGAGAGCTGGTATCATAAGCAAGGCGCTAAACCGAAAAGATGCAGACTGATCTTAAAGTTCAGGCTTTCCCACCGAAATGCTCCTTCGCATACTGCTCGCAAGCCTATCCCATAGGTCAGCTGGATTTGCTTCACGGCCTTGAACACAGAAGATGCAAAGCACGACCTACTTTTGCAGGTTTGCCCACTTTTGCTCCTATGACCTTCCATTTGCTGGCGTCGTACTCTTTGATTGCTGCAAGCAGCGCGGCGCTCTTTTTATTATTTAGTCAATGTTCGTGCTAATAATATATACAGCTCAGGTGTCTTGGAGGACCCACCTCGTCTTCCCCGAACTCGGCATAATGCATGTCCTTGATCCAACGTCGTCAGCGGCGCGAAGTACAAGTACGTTGGTTTGGGGCTCGTGTACCTTGTACCAGTGTTTCTTCACACTTCCTTCTGTTCGCGTTGGAAAGGTCTGAAAGCATGAAACTCGAATCAGTAACCCCAGTCCTTGTAGTCGGCTCCGACTTAAGCCCGTAGTGTGTCCGAACTCCGAGCGTGTTTGTCTACCTTTGCAATTTCGCTCCAGCTGTTTCCAGCATCCCTCATGGTCTTCAACCTCTGCTCCTCTGCGGGAGTCCACGGCGTGTTCGTCCGACCTTTCTTTGCCGGCGGCTGCTGTGGAGGTGGGTCCAGGTCCGCAGTTGCTGGCCCCAGCCCACGCGGATCAGCATACGCTGCCGAAGACGCCGTCGACGAGGGTGCTATGGCATTGGTACTCATTTCGTCTCTTGACGGCTTCCGCTTTCTGGGATTCGCTGAAGCCGCGGGAGGAGCAAACGTCCCAAACGTGGGATTACTCAATAGGGAAGGAGTCTCGGTCGAGAGCGTGTTTAGCTGTGAAGGCGAAGCGGAGATAGGCGTGGGTTTCAGGTTGCGCTTCGAGGCGGCGGGCGACGACCTGTGAAACAGCGAGTACTACGTCAGCACCTTGGGGATAGATGGTGGAAAGCTCAGGAAAGCTCAGTACACGGCTCAGTACACGGCTCAGTACACGGCTCAGTACACGACTCAGCACTCGGCGCAGAGCAGGTGTTAAGGCCACGGTCGAGGTTGGAGGTTGACTCACGACATGACAGTTCAGCCGTCTGAGGGCGACGGGAAGCGAAGACGACCGGGAAGGTGAGTGGGCAGCTTCACTTGTTACTGAGTTCGCATCTGCCGCTGGTTCATGCTCAAAGCAGGTTCAAAGCTCATTCAAAGTGACAAGCCGCCAACGTGGAGGCGGTAGATCATCATGATATTCAAGTAGGCAGATCCTCAGTCGGGTGCAGACGCTGATCAAGTACATGGATACAAAGAGGGCCAGGTTCGCGGGCAGGCGAGCGAATGGGAGCTCGGTGGTGGTGGGTGGTGGAGGATGACAAGGATGGCTTTCTGGGGGCCATTGGAGCTATCAGCTAAGTGCCAGCTAGGGCAGCGTGCAAGAGCGGCCTTGGGGAGTACTGCTACCTCGCGGCAGGCGGGAGAGGTTATGTGGCGTGAAGTCGCGATACCAGCGGTACCAGGCAGGTTGGAAGACGAGAAGCGGGGTAACAGCCTCCTCCTAGTTCTCTGAGTGAATTAGGTTACGGACAAGTCCTGGTGGGCGGGGGGACTGCAGAGCGAGTCGCCGTCACGCGCCTATCTATCTTCATGCGAGTGTTGCATCGAATGCATACATCGGATTCTGGAGTACGCCCCGATGGGTGCTGGCCTACCGCGGCGCCGCGCGCCCTCTGGTTCGCTGCGTCCGTCATGTTTACGGTGACCTGCACCGCGAGGATTTGCCCGTGCAGCCCTTTCCCAGATGTCGGCGGTGCTTTTTCTGTCGCCATGCAGTGATGTTTGAATTGAGGTCGCCAGAGTGCCGGTGGTGCTTGGTGGTCCTTGCGCCGCTGTTCTGTGCGGGTGTGTGGTTCTGCTGGCTCGTGCTTGATGCGCCCTCCATAATACCAGTCTCCATACACGCTTCGAGCGCTCCGTACAGGCTCCATACAAGCTCCATACATCCCTCCACCGCCCTCGCCATCCCCCTCGTCATCCCTCGCTATCCTCGCCATCCTCGCCATTCTCGCCATCCTCGCCATCCCTCCCCCGTCCCTCCCCCCCATATCGCTGACCTCCATACACTCCCACACCACCTGAGCACCCAGAGTATTCTGTTTGACCAGCGAATGAGGCCCGCTCCTTCGCAGATTATGCGTTTATTATCGTCCTTTTCCCCTCCGCAGAAAAATCCCCCGGTCACATGCCCTCCGGCCGTCTGAAACAAGCCAGGCCTCAACCCGAGGCCTGTGTACCTTCACGCTATCAACAATTTTTGCGCCGTTGCTATTGCGGCATCGCCGTCGCTGCGCGGGGATCAAAGGACAATTCCCGTATACGGCTCCTCCCTCTCCTTTTTGAAGCGTAAGGCTTGCGGCTTCTTAACCCCAATGTATTGTTTCCCGCCCGCCAAGAAGGGGGGGCGTTTATGCGCACCCTTGACACGATCTTCGTCCCAGACGTAAGCCTCGTGTTTGAGGCAGTCTCCGCGGCTGTGTCGAACATCAACGTAAGGATTTGAGCGGACTGCCAAGTGCTACAAGCAGGAACTCGCTGTGTCTGCTGCTAAACACGGCATTGCCTTGTCCCGACATGTCGTTTTCGCTGCTTTGTCTGGTTTGTCGCCAGGACTGTTGAGTGCCCCTAAATTATTTTTTTGTGGTTTTGGTGTAATTCGTATACCGCTGCGCGGCCCTAAACGCTGCCTTCTCTCAGCAACAACCAACGATGGTAAACACAACAGCGACAACCAACAGGAAGCTGTGGAGTATTGGCTGTTATAAGGTCTCAGATAACCTTAATAGTGCGCGGCTACCCTCCGTCTTTTCAGGCTCTCTCGTGTTAGCGCCCATGCTTCGGCAAGGCTTGTTTCTCCTCATAGTAGTTTGACACATCGCTCGCTTCGAGCAATCAGGAGGGCCACATACCACTTCCTGCCACGATTTGACCCTCCCAGCAACTGAGTTTTGAAACTGCCTCCACTATGACCGTAAGAGTTGCTGGAATTCATGCAGTACCGCCTCTGATCCCCAGCGGCCGCTACGCCAAGATCTCAGCCAAACCGTCGCGCCACCCCAATGCGGCTTGGTGTGTGTGTCGCATCGTGGATTTCCCAATCATATTCGCACAAAGCCCAGCGGCCACTACGGCGACGATCAAAACTTAGCTTGCAGGATGAAGGTTTGAAAACGTTGCTAACATCAAATCCTGCCACTCCAATCAACCATGCCGCTGACACGGAAAACTAGCAGTCTGTTGTCCGGACCAAACTCTTATATCACATCCGCTCATGTCCTATTCGAACCTCATTCCGCTATTGTTCCATCAGCACCAATCCTTTTCTTCTTAGCAGCCTTGTAATACTTTCTTTCACCTCCCACTGGTTGGGCTGTCTTACATTCCTTCATTGACATTGCTGAGCAATAACGACCATCGTGTGTACATACACGTTTTTTAATCCATTCCTTCAGGGCCAATATACGGCATCGATTCGGACATTCCCTTACCGTAGAACGGAAAACATTCACGATTTGATACGCTCTCGAAGACAAAGCAACGCAATTTCAAAGTTTCAATCAATTGGCTCTCAATTCACCATGCTTCACCACGGCGCTTCCCAATCCCTTTCTCCTCTCAATGAGATGGACCGTCACAGTTCATCAAGCCTCAGAGCTCGTAAGATGTCATCCACCGGTGGGAACAGATCTTGGTCTGAGGAAGAGGTGAGTAGCATTCAAACCTCGCTTTGGGATGACTGCAATCATACTAATGTAAAAATTCACAGGAAAACTATCTGCTTCAAACACGCATGCAGAAGATGCCTTATAAGCATATTGCAGCACATCTTAAGAAGACTGAGTTGGCCTGCCGCCTTCACTATCACCAACTGTCTCACGGAAGCCACCGCCGAAAACGAACGGCTTCTGTATCGTCTTCCACCTCCTCTACCTCGGCAGGCCAGTCCCCCAACTGCTCTCAATATACAGTCCATCTGGACCACGATGATTACTCTACTGTCGAAGTGTCCCGACACGGCACGCCTGTCAGCTATGATAGCAGCCCCACCAGCCGCAACAACGCTCTCAGCACTTCTCCCAATCGCAACCAACACAAGATCCTTCTACCCAAGCCACGGCCTTTGACTCCTCGCGGTTCGCCAGAACCCCTAAACGCTCTCCGCATCAATACCACTGATATACACCCCAAAACCATAGACACGGACCGCCTTCGTGCTATCTATGAAGCACGTCGTGCCTCCTTCTGGGCGGCTATCGCTGCCGACTATGGCGCCGATGTTTCTCCCTCTCAGCTTGAGGAAATATGGCGTCAAGGCACCAACATCGCCAGACCTCCTACTCCTGACGTGTCCCCGGATGGTAGCATCACGGCACACCCTGTACTTAAACCCTCACCTTTCGGTTACCCGTCCGCCTCGGCTACCGAACCCAGCAAGAACTTCAGCCCACTTAACGGCATCAGTGCGGTGTCAGCGCCGGACCGTATGCAGTTTATGTTGCCCATGCCTGTGCAGACGCCAAGCGTAGGAAATCTAAGCCGGAGCTCAACCTGGGGATCTACTTCTACACGGGAGAACGTACCGATCGCGTCATTGCTGACCGAGGATAAGAATCCAAGGGGAGAGGACGCTTCTGTGAGCAATTAGATGATTTCCTCTCCATTTTCATCTTCTTTTTATGCTGGATTGGGTTGGTTTGGGCTATACCCTATAGGAACGAGCCGACGGCTGTAGGCTCTATGAGATATTTCCTTTTTATTTTGACGGCCTGATTTCCTTATCCTTTTATTTCCTTACCTTTTCTTGTATCTCTTTTGTGGACATGCAGATATGTCCACGGCGCGAAGGAGTTCGATTTGGAAAGAGGGGTGTTGGAGAGCTGTACGATAGGGATAAACCGCGGTTTACCCGCGTTACCATAGAATCGTAGTAGAAATAACTAGCGATTCCTTAGCACTTGACTGGTAGATTGGGGAGCGTAATTTTTTCGACCGTGAAACGAGTTGTTTAAAGGCCTGGTGCAAGTTTTGAAACGGCCTTTTTTCCTGCTTAATTTATTTTCTTAGATAAGATAGCTACATGCTCTATACGAAGGAAGAGCGCATGAATGAAACCTCTAGTGTACTTAACTAAGCGTGCATAGAGTGTATGGACATGCGACTGGGATGGGGCGGGGGGAGATCTTGGGGCTCTCCAAAACCATGTCTTCTTTCCCCGAACGACTCCGCCGGGCGTATTGGCTGGTTTCCAGCACTTTATGACAAGTAGTTGTCCCGTTGACAGATGTTGCCAGACACTTTGAAGAAGCATTTGGTATCTATTCATTCACAGTATAGATTATTGGATAATTCCAAGGCGTCGAGAAGCGCAAGCAAAGATCAGATAACCAAACGTTGGAACGGATTTGATGCATTGCCTTGACGCCGTGCCTGAAAAACCAAAATCCCGGAAACAGACTTAGCCTTGCGAGACAAGCAGGCGGTCCGTCGTTACTTCAGCCGCACCTCCCTGGAGTAGCTTAGGCGTGTGATGGGATTAACTGTAAAAAACAAATCGAATATTCGAGATGCGTTCGAGGCAGAGTGCACACCGGGGGCGGACAGTTCTCGTCTGGCGCTACGGCATGGCTTCTCACCGGTGTGCGTGTGCGGGTACTGGGATGAGTCGCAAACTGCAGACGCAGTTGCGGCATCTGCCCTTGGCCCTTTGAATCCAGATAAATGGTGGATGCATGCAGATGAACATAGGGAAGCTGCAAAACGAGAGCGGTTAGAAATAGAAAAAAGCACAGGGAAAGGAGATTGTCGCGGCGCTGCGAGGGCGCCTCATTGGCCTGTTTTCATTGGCGTCATCACCCTTCTGCAAGCACTTTGCACTTGGAAACCTTGTCGCATCGAGCCTGGATCATCACCCATCGTGACCGTCTCTCCTCTCCCCGGACCTGCCTCCAAGTCGATTTCTCCTTCAGAACACGGCCCGAATCTCAAGTCGCAGTTGCGCTCTCACCGCATCGACTCCTACCTTCTGTATCCTTGTCCGTTGTATCACTACCAAGCTATCTCTGTCACGACACTTGTCCTGCACCAGCCATCCTCTCATCCCCCCAAACGCGCAAGCGACGTCCGCGATTCGACACCTTGCGACTGGCCTCCAACCACCGACTTTCAACCATCCTACTGGCCGTTTTCCTGGTCTGCCAAAACAGAAGCGTAATCCGATTCTTAGAATAGCCCGGTTTCTTAGCTGCAGTCCCTGAGCCATTGCTGGTGGATCTGCCTGGAGTCCCGCCGCCCAGTTCTTGGCCGCAGTCCGATTCATTCCTTCCCACAGGCTGCCTGCATCCTCCAATCTGGCTACGGTAACCAGAAACCCTCCCACCACCAGGACAAAATTTGCGCAACACTCTGGCGTGGTAATATTGGAACGGGCGATATTTTGATGGTATAGGGGATCGACACCGGGATCCTAGAATTCGGTCAACGACATCACAACTCGCCATCCTGCATAGCTGAGGAGATGAGGCTTTGATATCTTGATGTGCGAGTTTCGGTCTACTGCGAAGTTGATTGGAGATAGGAGACGGAGACTCAGCTTAGGCGACCAGACGGGTTATTCTGGAGCATCTCCTGAAAAATGATTAGCATTTCCAACATGCCAGGACCACATTCGGATCAAACTTATACTCTTCTCGAGTCATCTTTCCACGAGACGCCGCTGCTAAAATCTCACAAGGCTCTACCACGACGAAGAAACGACTTTCGTAGCATATTCCCTGCCGCCGTGCCTGTTAAGGTCGCTGCTTCATTTACTGATGATGAAACTTCCGCGCAGCTCAGCACACACGATATAACGCCTCTCGCATCGCCCAGTCTTTTGAAAAGTGCCGATTCAGGTTTACCTCCGACGCCACCCTCGAATTCACTAGACCATGCTCCGAGGGTTGAATTCAGCCCACCACCTTTTGCGGACGGCGTCATGTCTTCCTTGATCTCGAAGAAGTCATCCCTCAGCACCCCGATTAATCAACGAAGTCCCCCAACGCCTGGTCCTAGTCCACCCAGGACGACGGACTCCTTAGCTACTCCGGAGCAACCTCTGCCGTTCACATACCCATCATCGAGGGCCGAGTCATTTAAAACTGCAAGAGAAGAACAGTGGTCATCTGATGCAGGAGATAGCCGAATACATCTTCCGTTAGATGATGCTCCTGTACTTGGGTCCTCAGGCTCGTCGAGACTCGGACGGGCGGATGATAGGGGACTGGGCTTGGCGTTTGAAATCGATGATGGCGATTCGACGCCGACTGCTCGAACTCCACACGGACATACGACTGCTAAGACACCTACAGAGAACGATGAAGAGGATGACAATGAGAGCTTTAATGTGGATTATGTTCCGAACCGGGAATGGGATACAAATTTGATGAGGTATGTAACGGTACGCAGAAAACGGCGACCAAAGACATCACCCAAACAGAAACTAGATTTCCTGGACACCACGTCATCAGGAACTGGGTCAACCGTCAGAAGAGGCTCGAGCTTGCGTGAGCGTGTAGATGTAAGCAAAAACAGTCCTTTAACACCTTCCATGGAGAAATTTGCGCACGAGATTGGATGGCCAAACGAGGTCAACGATATTCTAAACTCCCACCTACGAGATGCCGACCCGAAGCGACTCTCTGTGGTATCTACTGCTTCAACTGTTGTGGAAGCAGTGGTCATCATTACACCCCCACAACGACGCCGGGCTCTTCGCCATACTGGAAAGAATCTTGCCCTTCGTAGGGATGGTGATTCCCCTACCGAACGCAGTCCAGTAACCCGGTCGAACCGGAACTCTCTCACCTCTGATGATGTCCCTTTGCATCGACTGGTCCATAAGAGGTCACGAATACCTGACAGGAAAAACCGATATAGTGGGGACTCGGATATATCAGTGATGGATACCGCGTCTGCGCCAACTTCATCGCCGAGACAACTTCGTGAGACCATTCCAGTGGTAGTGTTTCCTCAGGAGAAGGAAACCAAAGTTCTTCAGCCAGCTGCAGAGATTCTGAGAAAAGAACTTACACAGGCTCATTCGCTTCCACGAACTCATCGTAAAGATATTTACGGTCATAAGCGGATATTTTCTGCTCCAGAAGCTACCAGAGACATCAGGGTATCTCAGCCTACACGGAAATCCACTTTACAATCGCAAACACCTAAAACACCTGACAAGGAGACTGAGATTAAGAGTCCCATAGAGCCAACTGCGAACTCTGCGCCAAGGATTGAGACGACTTCGCCTTCCCCTACATCTCCGACACTGCGTCGGACTAGGCGTGTCTCTGAGAATTTAACAACTCCGCTTAACACTTGTAAGGAATTGCCAGCATTGCCCATAACACCTCCACTCGAAAATACTCTGCGTCAAGCAGTCATCTCTGAGTCGAAAGAAGAGGAGAATAGTGAGCAGCGGAAGTCTTATTCAGAACGAGTTCCTACTATAAAAGAACCACATCCGCTAGCAAGAGGCAATTTAGAGAACAGACGTCTTAGTTCTAACATTGGAGGGTCTTCCATATCTCAGGAAGACCATCTTCACCCACTCGACCGGAGTGTCATCGAAGAGCTTCCTCGTGTTAGTTTTGATGGATCCTCTTTGCATCCAGACGATCATAGACGCATGAGCTTCGACAGATCCACCGTCCGTACCGAAGAGCATGCTATGGCACGTCATCTCTACGCACCGTCGACACCGTTCTCCCAGTTCTCTGATACGCCTGATGCTCTTGAAGTTAGCGAAGCAACAGCCGTAAGCATATATCCCCATAACAACCACTCTCTTCTCGTTGTGCAGCAAGTCGCACGCTCAAATACTCTATCTTACACTCCACACGAACTTACCGACTCCCCATTAAACTTTCCTTCGTCTCCTCCGTCAGTGGAAACAGAACTTCTACAACCCCAACAACCAACTCTAACCTTTGAACCTTCGACCCCACCACTTCAAAGCATTCTGCCAGTGCCTGATACTGTAGACTCGCCACTGAAGAACCCCCGCAAGCCACCTATCCCCCCAGCATTCAAAATAATACCGCCCACTCCAATGGAAGAGCTAGACCGCCAACTCGCCCCAGGCCCACCACCCCAAAGCACCGCGCGCCCCGTGCGCCGGCTCTCCCTCGTGCAGCGCGCACGACGGTACTCCGACACATTCATCGCGCCGCTACTCGCACGAGCACCCAGCACACGCACCCGCGTAGTCGGCGGCAGCGGCGGCGGCGGCAGCAGCAGCGGCGGCGCAGCACTCGAGACGCGACGCGTGCCGAGCGTCAGCGAGGACGACGGCAACCTGCACCCGTTCTGGCGGCCGCGCGGCTTCTGGGAAGGGTTCGAGGACAGCGACCCGGAGAGCGAGGACAGCGAGGCGGGCGCGCCGCCGCTGCCGCTGGGCGGCGACACCAGCGACGTCGAGGTGCGCGAGTCGCCGGCCGCGGTGGCCGCGCTGGGCGCGCTGGGCCGCCGCCTCACCAACAGCTTCAAGGGCTCCGGCGGGTTCCTGATCGGGAACTCGCTCGGGGTCGAGCGCGCGGGGACGAATCGTCGCCGTCCGCATGTGGCGGTCCCCGCGGCGATGGTCGCGAGTGCCGCGCCGAGTCGGGTCGAGAAGCGCAGTTCGAGGGGTTCGTTAGGGAGTTCCGGGTCGCTTGAGCGTGGGAGGGAGGGGAGGAAGGAGGCCCGTAGGGAGGGCTGGCGGAGGGGCAAGTCGATCCCTGGGTTGGGGATGCAGGTGCAGTATATTGGGCTCAGTGGCATGAAGGAGAAATTCCAAGAGCGCAGGCGCAGGAAGTGGGAGCGTAGTGCGGAGAAGAGGCGGGAGGTGTTGAGGCAGAGTATCGGGCCGAGGTATTTGGTGGAAGGGGTGAGAGTTGTGTAGTGTTGCAGCAGAAGGAGATGGTGATGCGAAGAACAGGTGTGGAGGGGAGTGGAGGGTTGAGTGTCTGGCAGTGGTGCATCCATTCGCTTTCAGTTTCGCAATTGACGACCTATCTACGATGGACGAACGAACGAAAGAACGAACGATCTACAATACGTGAGAAGATGCACAGGTGGAGTTTCCGGTGGTGCTAGCTTCTCTTTTCCCTTCTTTATGCCCCCCTTTCTCCAATTCCCTGGCTTAATTCAGCAATGGCTTAATCTGCGTTTGCGTTTTCTCTTCTTGCGCGGTGTTTCGTGGACAGACGGGCTCTTTTTACGGTATGGGACTTTTGGTTTAGCTCTCCAGCTTAGCACTGGGAGCGTGGGCGGTCTGCGCGATTCTTGATGAATTTACGAGACACGGACGGGAACAGCAAGCTTATTTTTTTGACGATCTGCATGCGTGCTTTATGGCATATCCCTCTTTTCTTGCTCCGCAGCGCGGCGTGGCCCGTGGCGGTGCTTATGGCGGTCTTGTGGGGTTCTGTTCAGAGCGGAGTTTGCTCTCTTTTCTCACGGATGACTTTAAGGGGACGCTGAAGGGGGTGGGCTTGATGATTGATGATGGATGGGTTGTATTATATGGGTTCATCGTGCGTGGCATGTGCTGTGAGGCCGGCCTTGCAGGAGGAGGGAAGGTTTTTCTTTTTTGGGGTTATATAGGTGGGCGGATATGGAATCTACGGATTTATGATTTTTGTTTCTATTTGAGTGCATGTGCGGTTTGTAATTGATGCTTTGATCATGTGATGTGGATGACCTATCTACCTAGCTGCTGTGCTTACATTATCCTTCTAGATTGCAAGGGTAGGCTACGCAGGAGAGTGGGGTGGGTGTGATTCTGGACGCTGGGGGGATGTGGGAAGGGGTGGGAAGATGAGTTTGAGTGAGTTGAGGGGGCTGTGGGATGTTGCTCAGCTCGTGTCTGTCAAATTCCTAGATGGTTATTGCTACTGCTGTGCAGCTGGAGTGCGTGTGAGTGATAGAATGAGGATTGTTCAGGTTTTAGCTGAGCAAGGGAAGGAGAAGTGCCGGTGAAAGCCAAATGGGGATGTGATGCGACGCATGGTGATTTCAAATTAGTGTAGAGTGTAGACTTTGATAGGATGATATTAATTTATACTGCCAAAATAGCTTCTTTATAATAGCAGTAGATTTAGATGTTAGGGCCTGAGGCGAATAATACAAGAGTGCTGACCTTTTTACTACCTACTTTGCCTCTTTTTCCCTACGCTTCTGTTAAACAGGAAGAAATTCTATGGTCTTACGAGAGCTTGACAGAAACCGCAGCAAAAAGATATTTCCACTTCCTTTTTGGGACTAGTGGCTACCCCCCATAAGGTCGCCAAAGTTATGGAGGCTCTGTCGCCTGAGTAACGAGATTTTAGGCGGTCTATGCCCCCAGACCCGCCAAAGGCCCCCCAAAGTTGCCCAAAACCTCGGCAACCTTATGGGCACCTTATGGAGAGAAATCCGCTAGTCCCAAAAAGGAAGGGGAAATCTCTTTTTGCTTCGTCCTCCGTAAGACCCTCAAGTATGGTCGTCTCATTATCACGATCAAATGACGCTGGAATGAGACGGGACGCGAATACTGCTCGGTTTGAGGTGGCTGCAGTCTGTAAGGCTCATGGTGTTGAAAACCTACTTGGTAGATTCCACGCGGACGCAGAATTGAGTTCTGACTTAATTACGCGATGGGTGTGGCCTAAGTGGCTTGACAGACATCACTGAGCCGTGGACAAGCTGAAGACAGCCATGGTGGACATGGGCGGGCTAATAGTGATCTATTGCAGGAAACACAGACGCATGTGGAAGGAGATTATCGCTCATTAAAGCCGTGTAGATCATCCGAAAAGAGTCAGAAGTTAACTACAGTCGAGGATTCAATTGCCGGTGGAGGGCCGTTAGTGGCATGTGCGGAGTGGCGAGCTTAATATCGACGCAGATAAGGCTGCAGGGGATGTGAGAAGGATCATATTCCCATCGCCAGGGCAGTATTGGGGGGTCGGGATGAGGTTTGCTGGCACACAAGATGTGCTAGTCCCTGGATTCGCAGTCATAGTGCCAGATTCATTACCACAGCGACGTTCACCACGGAAACGGCGAGGATTTTGGCGGCGGGTGGCTCAATGATGGCGAGGGGACGGCGGTTTTGCGCGGGCCCCAAGCCCAGTATTAGCGTCGGGATCCCCCAGAAAGTCGCGGGTAATGTAACGTTATTTGATGCGCTGGTGAGGCAACGAAACTTGAAACCAACATGATGTGGACGTGAATGAGAGGGTGAGTAGTACGTATGCGGATCTAGGACAATGGTTCAATTCTCTGCCATTGGTGGGTCTGACGACAGGTGCACTGCTTTCTCTGCTTGAGCAGAGACATGTGTTGTCGACAGCATTGATGACAGCGTGAGGACAGTGCTGGAGACGTCTCAGACACAGCGAAAGGACGGGCCTCTCTCTCCGCTATACCTGCCAATACCGACGCCTATTCTCAGCCTCGGCCGCTCCCTTAAGCGCCATCTGTGCCGCATTGGGCTGCCCAGCTACCCACTGCCGATAACGGCTGGCCGTCAGTAGTCGCCGCGATACCCGTCGAACTGCTGTGCAACTTATGCGTCTCCCCAGTCTCGGGCCCGCATGAACTTGCTACTTTCTGTGCCTGCGACCGCCATCCTCTCCTGTATACCGTCGTCGCGTGCTCACTTTGCCCTCAACCACTCGCACTTCTCACCATGACCGACAATGAAGCCACCGTAGGGCGTCAGGACGAACGCAAATTCCTCAGCAAGCACCGCTGGCGCGGTAAAATATTTTCCAACGACGAAGCACCTCCTAAAGAAACGAAGCAGCAGAAAGCAAATATCGAGCAAGACGTTGCCGACTTCCTCAAACCCTCCACCCAAAAAGGGCAGTTGAACGCCCTACCCAAACCTCGCATAGATGTCGCCGCCGCGCAGAGATGGCCTGGTGCCCACGATATACATGCTCAGACGCCGAGCCCAAGACCCACACCGCTAGGTATACCGTCGTCGATGCGGGGTAGCAGTAATAGCCGGCCAAGGAAAGGGAAAGGTCTCACGGTGTCCTTTGCCAGGACCGCGCCTGAGGTTATTGGCGAGGGTGGTGATGAGGCGGAATCTCCTTCAATTGAGGTGTCACGGCGGAAGAGCAGCACACCCTCGGTAGACCTAGAACGGTTGCAGGGACATAGGGACGACAGTGTGGTGGGATTGCGCTCTCCCGAATTCAATGGACTTCGTAGTGGACAATCTAAGCAGTCCGTCACTGAGGATGAGCGGCCTCCTGGTATCAGAAGGGCCCAGACGTCCCACGGAGAGATTTCCCCGCCATTGCAACTGAAAATGGACATGGGTAATATTACATCGCAGGCAGCGCCTATGCCACCTCCACAAAGATTAGGACCACTGGGATTGGGCGATCGACCTCAACCTCTCAAGAGGGCACCCACTGGACTTCAAGGCGTTGATGATGGGGTTCCGAGGCCCAGTATGGATTCAATAAATTCAGCAGATTCGGATGATTTTCATGCATCGCCAATATTTCGGCGTGTGAAACCCGCATTTACTGAGCCACTACCTGAAAGGGATGAATTCGAGCCTCAGCCTCTTCGACGCACACAGACCAGTTATGTGCCGCATAATGTTTGCATTCCTGAGGAAGAGGACACGCCTCGGTTACCGGAGATGGATCTTGGAGAGAACGACTCACCAATTGACTTCAAGAAGCATTTCTTGGAGAGTGAACCTTCAGACCCGAATTCGTTCTCTGCGAGGGTCCAGCAGAAGATGCGGGCTGATGAGGGTAGGGCGTTGCATGAGGCTGCGTTGTACCACACCGGTTCTGCTGTGGAGGATGGGAGAAGGCCGTCTGTTTCAAGCACATACTCTTTCTCTGTAGGCTCCCCGCAATCATATACCCAGTCGCCATCCGGGAATGCGGCGAGATCGTCGTACGAAGCTCCTTTTCCACCGCCAGTTCAACTTCAGTCACGGCCGTTGAATTCTTCGAGACGTTCTCCGGTAAATCCCATCATGACACAACCACAGCTACAGCCACGACCTCCAAATGCTCCGAGATCCTCCAACGAACTTCCTATTCGCAAACCTCTTATGGCGCCCCAAAACTCACATCTCGACACCGATACCCAAAGACTATCAGCTTCGTCTCCACCAAACTATCCCATACCACAGCCGCAAACCCTTCCGCGAGGTTCTCCAATTGCTCCAGCCCCATCGCCTCGTAAAGCACAGTTTGACAACTATCCTAATAATGGCTCTTTACACCCCTCACCACAGCCCCCCTCACGCAACTCCCCGAGTTATTTCACGTCATCTACCTCGGAGATGGAGTTAGCTCAACCTCTGAGATCTCTGGCGCTCGCTCTAGACCAAGATCCTGGAATGCACACTGCCCTCCCTTCGAATCAAGATCCAGTTATGCAGGCCGTTGCTCCTTCTCGACAGGATCCGGGCATGCAAGCAGCACCTCCCTCGCTTAGCCGATCAGATACGAGGTCACAGGGGGATGCAGCGCTGGTGGATTTTACCGATCGTGTAATACACATGCAAGGCATTTTCCGACTCACCGCAGAACTGGAAAGACCACTTCATGAATTCTCACCAATGCAATGGCTACGTGCAGCTATCTGGTGGTTCTTACGCGGACGTGCTGGAATGGAAAACCTCATCCGGAATCGGCCTCGTGGAGATCCTGGAGCGCCCCCGACAGCCCAACTGCTGACTCAGGCACATGTCGACCTTGCGAAAACGTGGTGGATACTAACTGAAGTTATTCAGAAACATCCTACCATCAGGAAGTACGGTGACTTGAAGGCGGGATCTCAAGCTCGCTCAGCAAGAGAAGCCGGAGATACTGCCATGGCCGAGATTTTCGAAGTGCACAACACTGTTCTAGGATTTCTGAAACTGCTTCTGGCATCAATGAAGCGCCATCATGTCATGCCGCCGCGGCAGTCACTAATCCAAGGTCAGGATCAAACGATTTGGATTAAATATCCAAACTTTGCTCCAGATGTTAAAGCTATCTTATCTGGCAATTCTACAAGATCACTGGTGATGGATGGGCCTGCTCAGCAATTGAATCCTCTGACTTGTATGCCGCCGGGCGATACAAAAACGGACTTCTGCTATTTCCGCATGTTCGTTCAGGTTTCAGTCACAACAGACGAGGCTGAGACTGATCGCGTCCCCATACCTTGCGTTCTCTCTGTCCTCCGCTCGCATAACGATATCAAAGTCAAAATCTCAATTTGTAGCCTAAACGAGCTCGTTAACATCCGCGTGCAAAATGACAAGAAACTCGGTCCAACGTGGGACGATGTGACGTGGAAAGTCCGTTCCTCTAGCATGTGTGTCAGTCTACCTCACGGCTTCAACCTCAACATCGACTTCACCGAACAAGACTTGCGCAACCTCTGGACTATTGTCGACCATACAAATAAGATTGAAGTGAACCTCAGGCCCCGCGAAAACGAACGCATTGTCTACAACCTGACCCTCCGAGAGTTCCAGTACACGGATCCAGCCAATTCCGGAGTGTTCCCAGCGGAACGCGTCAAGCGATGTAGAGTTGTCCTTTTTGAGAAATGCGAGAGGCGCAACGAAGGAAGTGGAAAGAGACGTCTGCATCGTGGATATCGTTTCCTAGTGGTCACAAACCCGAAAAGCAGGACGTTAAATTCTATCAGTCATGAATTTGGGAAACAGGAGCCCATGAACTTCGAATTTAAAGCAGATGCTTCTGAGAGTGGTTTCCCGGTAGTGGTACTTCGGGTTAAGGAGAAAGCCGACAAGAAGCTGAAACAGTGTGTTATGTTTCTTGTTTTCAATGACGAGAAAGAGAGGGACATGCTCCTCGGCACCCTCACCGGCATGAACGTAGATACAGATGAGACCATGTTTGCGCAGGTGCCGTTGAAAGGCTTCAGCATTGAGAATGCAGATCAGGCTGAAGGCTTTTCCCACTCAGGAAGAGACGCCTTGAAGAGACTCCAATGGCAGGATGTGAAGACGCTTAATCTTGATCCTGAGACCGGCAATATGGATACACCACAGACGGTGCTGTCAGAGAGGTTAAGGGTTGTGGCGAGACACTCGGCTGGATCTTTAACGGACCGGATGAATTTGAGTAAGGCTGACCCCCACATTATTTGTAGCTCTCTATACTACTTTACTGGTTGCACTTGGCAAAATTCAAGCTAACTTTGTGTATCAGGTCCCGGCGAGCTTCTTCTCAGGCTTCAAACTAGCGGTAGTGCTGAGATCACCGTTCTACGCAATCCACAAGAAGACATGAACATTGCCGTCAATGCCAAACGCACAGAGCAAGACATCCCTGAAGCATTGGCTGAGCTGCTGCGGACACTTACCACCGTATCGACGTTGAGGACCTATTCTTTCCATAACCTGAATGATCTGCATGCTTTCCAAATGGCTATTACGGGCTTCTACGTCAAGTTTGACGGGTGAGCATCCTATTATTCCTCGTTTCATTTGAATCCCAGCTTACTAATGCATTAATAGCGTTGCTTCCTCCTACACCATCGCTCGGCGTCGCATGGTCGTGCCCATCTACAAGCGATGGGAAGCGTCAACCGTACGAATTCAAATCGTACAGCAAGACAACATATGCCGGCTACTCGCCTTCTTCGAAGAGTTCTCGCACGCCGACTCCATGGCCTTCCAGCTCAAATCGATGGATGTGTTCGAGAAGGCCGACAAGGGCGGCAAATTCTACCTGCGGCTGGTGGACGCCAAGTTCGCGCTACCAGTTGAGGAACGCAAGGGCGAGGGCAAGCTGGAGAAAGCCGAGGGCAAGCAGCAGGGCTGGGCGGGTCAGAAGCGCCGGTTCGTGTGCTTGGATGTGGTTGAGTATCCTGGTGAGCATGATGATGTTACTATTGGGTTTGATACCCAGGCTGGTACGTTCCTTCTCCTCCCCCTCCCCCTTCTTTCCCTTCCCCTCATCCGCCTTCCTTGACACCAATTCATGGCCCCGAACCTGGTGCTAATCTTGACTGGTGATAGAGCGCGATCGTTTCGCCGATGCCCTACCTGCCACGACGCAGATCTCACGCATGAAGACGTTCTCACGGAAGATCTAAGCCTCACTTATTTCTAAATTACCCCATTATACCATATACTGGTGGCATTAGTCACCTACTGCAAACTACTACCCGAGCAAGCATTTCACGCTCAAAGTTCGCGTTATCCACGCATCTCCCTAGTGAAAGTTTCCCGTACCGATGTGTCTTGTTTCCTTTGTCCTATTCCTTTTTTTGACTCTTTGTTTTTTAAGCTTCTCCTTTGCATGTCACATCGGGTCCGGGTACGGTGGCTGCTACTGCGAGAACAGCTCCTGAGCAATTGCAAGCGAGCGAGTGTGGATGCCTGTGTCTTTTCTTGCATATTTTCCCCTTGGTTTGGCATGGGAGCGAGTGGTGTCATGGCTGGCGTTTTCTTTGGGCGAGATGGCACCTTGTGGATAGCGGATATCATTGCTTTGCTTCCGGTGGAATTCTGATGGGGTGAGTGAAGGGAGGTTGTCGGAGACGAGGGGAATGTAGGTATCGCTAGCTGCGAAGAGAGAAAGAACGGGTATCTAGTATTCTGAGTGTTCAGCGTATAAGGGTGTGAAGTCCAGAGAGCGACATACACAAGAGGACCTCCATGATCCTGTATCCGGCCAAAATATCAAACTCCAGCAGCGCCATCGCTATGCATTAACCCCATCAGCGTCACCCACCTACCCACCCGTCCATCCATCCATCTGCCCAGACCCGTAAAATCAATTAAGAGCAGCCAGACCCCCTAAAACCACGCCAGCGTCCACAGCGCCGGCAACCCCGGCCACCGCACCTGCCACTCCCCCAAAATCTCCGGCACCTTCTCATCAAACCCCTCCCTCGCCTTCCCGCTCCCCCGCTCCCACTCACCCTCCCCATGCACCTCCCTCTCCCGCGCCGCACACTCGTTCAGCCTCACGGCCAGATCCAGAATGGCGCGCCCGCCCACCAGGGCCTCCTCGTGGTTATCCCGGATATCGACATTGAAGACATGGACGGGCCTGTTCAGCTTGCCGCCTTTATTCAGCAGGTCGTCGAGCACGGCGTCGAAGCAGCGCTCCTCGCAGGTGATGATGACGTCGACGACGCCGGCCTCGGTGCCCGGCGCGCCCTTGTCGGCGGCGTGGTCGAGGCGCGGCTTCCCCGGCACCCAGTCCTGGAAGCGCTCCGGGTAGGATTTTATGCCGAGGTTGCGGGCGAGCATGGGCAGGAGGCCGTTGGCGTTGTAGAGCGCCGTGTTCTGGTTGGCGAGCTCCGCGTGGATCGCGCGGTACGTCGTGCTGTTGAACGAGTAGACGTTTGGTTGCGTTATGGACGGTCCTGGGAGCCGGACCAGCGAGCCGGTGCCGAAGGAGATGACGGGGAGCGAGGCGGTGGCGAGGCGGAGGTGGGATTCCATTGACCTGTGGGTGATTAGTTGCTGGTGAGGATATGAATAGGTGTGCTGCGGAGACAGGTGGGCGGTGGGCGTGGGGGGAGTGAGGGGAGTTCTCTGTGGCAATATCTAAAATTTGGAAAGGACATACCTGTTGTTGTTGCTGGCGCATACTGTGCAGAATCGCAGTTTGAAGCCGTCTTTTACTACGCCTTCTTGCGGCTGGGCATCTTTGGCGCCGTCGACGGCCATTTTTGTTGAGTCCGGGTGCGCTTCTACCGGTGGCGGCGGCGGAGGCGGAGGCGGGACCGTCGTGGGTTGCTGCGGCCGTGAGCGTGCGAGTCGAGGGTCGGCTGACATTGTGAGGGCGTAAGAGGAGGTAGCGGTGATATGAGGAAACGACGGTGGAGGAGTGGGCTAGATGTCTCGTCGAGGTGGCTGCCCGTATGGCAGCTGAATCTTCATGCACGCTATCAGCACAGGGTTTTCACTCGGCAGTGGGAGCTGTGGGATGGCGAGATGCACGCAGTTCAGATGGTTGTTTTGCGTATATTCGATTTGTCCGCATTCCCGTAGGAGATAGGACAGCTCCAATATGGTAGTCATCATATGGCATAGGCAATAGCTACTCGAGGATGTGAGACAATGGGAGTACGAGGCATCCACTTACCGGAATGATGACAGAAAAATTCAAGGGAATATGAGACTCGGTTGTCTATATCTAGAGAAGCTATAATCTGGCACGTTGTGGAAATTAAGAAGGACAAGCGGATGAGGTGGAGCATGAAATTTGATTCAAGACAAAGCGTGGAGTTGAGCTCACGAATGGTTCTATCTCGAGCCAGACCTTCTGCCGAGGTTTTACCATCACGCTAAGCTGTTTCAAGAAATCTTCGTTGGGCGGTCTGGTAAGCAAGTAGAATTTTAGTAAGCAGCCAGCAGAACAAGAGTGCAAGAGTACATATACAAGGGGGTAACATGAACGGGTCAGACGGCCCCCCCTGCTAGTATGTTATCAAAATAAGCGAACCTTTGCAAAATAGTTGGGCTGTATTATTCTGCTAGCACACTAGCAGGGAGGGCCGTCTGACCCGTTCGTGTTAACCCCTTGTACAGCGAGCCCGGCTCGGCCCATGTCGTATTCTCATTCAAGTCAATGATTCAACGCGCGTTTCGGGTATTCGTTCTTAGACTTTGAAGCCTATGATCCTCCCCGCTGTAGAGAATCATTTGAATGGAAATACAGTGCACGGAAATTATGATTCGCCATCAGGTGGCATCGACTCCACATCACCCTTCCTCCCCTTCTTTCCCACTGCTGTCATTAATTTGTGTATCAAGTATACAACTAGCCACCAATCAGGCGGTGTCCTTCGGTTAGGACTGGATCCTTGGAGTTTCGTTCCCAATTCTTTCCAGCTGTCATCTAGCCGCATTTCTTTCACTAAATTCGCTCTCTGGTCATAGTACAGCCCCACAATAATATCGAGATTGAAGGTAACAACTAAGGTCACCAATACAACAACGGTCGCAGTAATGACGAAGGGATTCCAAGTCGCGCTGTCGGTAATATTTGGAATGGCCCAGAGCGCCTACAGATCCATATACCTGCATCAGTACTCGCTCGATATAGGCTGTTCTGAATAGCACGGTGGCAATTATAGCGATCGAAGTCAGAGATACTTACTGCGCAGAAGCCTAAGGGCAAATAGAAGATGCTGACATACGTCAGAAGCATGACATTTTGTCCCAATCTGGTCGAGATTCTGGTCTCGCTCATCGAGACCCAGGCAAACTCCTGAGCAGGGTGAGCTCGGATGAAATTGTTGGAATAGTCAGAGTACTAACAATCTGCAGAAGATCTCTTACTGTTTGATCCAACTCGTTGATCAGATCACTAACTCTAGATTCAAATTCACCTATTACCTGAAGCATATCTTTCGGAATCTGGTTTTCGTTGTAGCGTTGACCGTATTCCACAGCAAATTTTCGGGCCCTTCGAACTTGGTCCTGCAAGCTGCTACGAAACTCGGCCCACCTCTGTGCGTCATTCGCTAAGTAACCAATTAGTTCAGGATTCTTCCCTTCCCAACGCAGTTGATAAAGACGCTGGAGCATATAACCAATTAGCAGGTCAACCAAAACTTAGCGCAAGCTCAGCCCAACTCACACGGACGGTTAGATGATCTTTAGCTAGATTACAGAGTCTTAACCATCTTTCTTTTAGATAGAGTATGAACTGCTTGAAGAAGTCAACACCATCGTCCGGTATCCAACCAAATGACATCATGCTGAAGTGGTCTAGCGACTTCCAATATCGATCGCCCTTTGGGTTCGAGGGTGGCGTCATGGTCCATGTTATTCTGCATGTGTCCCAGTCCGGTATCTTGGAGGGTTCTTGGTGTTCTAAATCCTCGGCGGGAAACCGAATAGCGACAGAAATGGTATCATCTTGGCCGCCATCGCGTCGTTGTGAGGAAATTTCAAGTTTGTAGGGCGCCAATTTGATCTTGGGACCGGGAATCAATCCACTTTGCCAAGTACAGTTGTGTGAAATTAGACTGGCAAAGGTTAAGCTTCCTTCGTAGGTATAAAGGAGATCAATGACTCACAAGAGACGTCGGTCTGTCCCGCTTTCAATTGAAACCTGAGCTGATTCCTCTTTGGCTATAAAGCACACAGACTTTTCATGACTGTCTCTTTCCGACAGCATCACAATATCTGATGCCTGTTTTCCATATGCTTTACGCCATTCATCAACCATAATATCCTTTGAAAGTGCTGACTTCTCGAGCAGCGACTTAATGAGATCGGGACATTCAATCTGAATCGCCAAACGTAATGGAGTTATGCCATCATTATCCTTCAGGTTGATGTCGGTTGCGTTAAAAGAGATGAGAATAGTTGCTATCTCCACATACCGAGAAGAAATTGCAATATGCAATGGAGTCTTGCCTAGAGCATCCTTGGTATTGACATCATATTTGGCTTTGAGAAGTAGTTGAACCAGAGACTCTTTTCTTTCCCGGACGAGCGTATGCAGTGTGATTCTGTCTCTTTGCACAAGCAGCCTCACTAGCACTAGGTGACTGTTCTCTGCTGCCCACAAGAGCGGTGTCCAGCCATTGGTGTCTCTGGAGTTCACGTCAATGCCGTCCTTCTCGAGCAGGTATTGTACCACCTCCCCATTCCCCTTCTCCACCGCCCACGAGAGCGGTGTCCGACCATTGTTGTCTTTGGAGTTTACGTCAATGCTGTCCTTCTTAAGCAGTAGCCGTACTGCCTTCCTATCCCCCTTCTCTGCTGCCCACGAGAGCGGTGTCCGACCATTGTTGTCTTTGGAGTTCACGTCAATGTTGTCCTTCTGAAGCAGATACTGTACTATCTCCCCATTCCCCTTCTCTGCTGCCCACGAGAGCGGTGTCCGACCATTATTGTCTTTGGAGTTTACGTCAATGCTGTCCTTCTTAAGCAGTAGCCGTACTGCCTTCCCATCCCCCTTCCCTGCTGCCCATAAGAGCGGTGTCCGACCATTATTGTCTTTGGAGTTTAGGTCAATACCGTCCCTCTCAAGCAGCCATTGTACTACTAGTATATTTCGTTCCTCTACAACCAATGATAATAGTGTCCGACCGTTGTTATCTTTGGGGTTCACGTCAATATCGTCCTTCATAAGCAGATACTGCACTATCTCTCTATCCCTATTCTCTACTGCCCACGAGAGTGGTGTTCGGCCGTCGTTATCTTCGGAGTTTAGGTTAATACCGTCCTTCTTAAGTAGCAGCTGTATCACCTCCTCATTACCCTTCTCTACTGCCCATGAAAGTGGTGTCCGGCCGTTATTGTCTTTGGAGTTTAGATTAATGTCGTTCTTCTTAAGCAGCAGCTGTACCACATTCTTATTCCCCTCCTCTGCTGCCCACGAAAGTGGTGTTCGGCCGTCGTTGTCTTCGGAGTTTAGGTTAATACCATCCTTCTTAAGTAGCAGCTGTATCACCTCCTCATTGCCATTCTCTGCTGCCCGTGAAAGTGGTGTTCGGCCGTTATTGTCTTTAGAGTTCAGATCAATGCCGTCCTTCTGGAGCAGTAGCTGTACCACCCACTCATTTCCTTTCTCTACTGCCCACGAGAGTGGTGTTCGGCCGTTATAGTCTTTAGAGTTCAGATCAATGCCGTCCTTCTCGAGCAGCCATTCCACCACCTCCACATTCCTCTCTGCTGCCCAAGAGAGAGGTGTCCGACCGTATTTATCATCTTGGTTGTTGACGTCTGCGCAATTACTGAGTGCCTCCTGCACTTCGCGCACAGTTCCCTTTCTCGCCGCCGCATAGAGATCCATCTTTGATGGGCCCTTGGTCAGCAGCTAGTAATGAGTATCTATCGGGACAACTTGTAGTTGGCTTATTCGCAGGAATTACGTTGGGTTGTTCGGCGGAATCAACACAGCGGATCTGAATCTTGTAAGAGTATGTGAAGATATCTAAAACGAGAACCTATCATCGTACCAGTAAAAACGTAACTCTACATCACAGTGAAACTAAACAGTTAAATGCTAGATGGTTCTGAGCCAGTGACGTGGTGGTCACTTGAGCCGAAACCCGTCACACTTGTGTAGAAAGTTCTTAGAGTTCAAAACAGTCATATCGGTCCGAGGTGGAATGGTAGAACATGCAGCCGTGTGCGTATTGGGTTAAGTTCAGGCAGGGACAACGACTGGGGTGGAAAGCCCTTCCTACAGGACATGAACACAAGCCCGCAGCGATATGCCCCTCTCTTCAGCCAATTAACTATGGCTTCTGTTGTGCCTCATTATCGCATGCATTAGGGTGCGGCTGGAGTGCGGATCACTGAATGGCACCGCGTCAGAGACCTGAACCCTGTCCTGTCGGAGTGATCCGCACATACTGTACCTCTGCTTTGACGAGCCGTGGCATTGTGGCTGAGATGGGAGGATTAGTTAGTCTGAATAACCGTAATTGTAATAAAACGTTTTTGCCAAGCCTATGAGTTGCTGCTTGACTCTGCAAAATATCTGGCCCTAAGCAGCCGCTTAGTCATACTTGACGATTGGCCAGGCGTAGACCAGGGTCTTCTTGTAAGACAGGGGTTGAAATAACACCTGCGTGTGTAAAAGTGAAGCTGGTTTTGCAAGCTATTGTATTGGATCCCGCAACGGTCGCGATAGACTCGCGAGCACTCTCTGTCTTTTAGCCACATGGCGACGTGGAGCGGGACACGTTACAATTAGGGCCAATATATACCTACTTTAAGGCAAATTATATAGATACCTATAACTTTTATAAAAATTCTTAGTAAATAGAAGTACTAAAAGAACGCCAGTAAAGAACGCCATGCTATTTTTTATGCCCGGGTTTTAGTGTGTAGATTATTATCGTACTTTAAGCACTTATAAGAAAGGCTTGGCAGTTAGGTAAGGCCGTGCGTGCAGCTCTACGTACAGAGGCTCTACGTACAGAGGCTACTCATCGACAACGACGACGTCAAATAGTACCCACAGAGCTTTGTGTAGGGCCTTCCTATATAGCTTTATGGTTGTATTTGAGTTTGTAGAGGCCTTTAGGGGGGCCTTTGACGGGTCTTTAGGTAAAGATTTGTGACTAGCCTTGTTTTGGTATTAGGACGCGGATAAAATGTGGCAGGAACCACTACTCTGCTGATAAAAATAAAAGCACTCTCTGAATCGCCTTAATGAGTTGATAAACGTACCATCGAGCTTTTGTTAGTGAAGGGGTTGGTGGAGTTAATAATTTGTGTGTTTATGTGGCGCCAAGTTTTGTATGAGAACTGCATACAAAATCTCGCTAACTACTCCCAGACGTCCACCACCGTAGCTGATGTAATCAAGCGCTGATTGGTGGACGTCTGGTTACGAGAAAATGGTCTCCACACCAAAGGCCCGCTGATTAAGTTAACGGGCGACCAGGTGGCGTTGGCGATCCCAATCTTCTGGAAAAGGCAGGCGGGCTGAAGATATTATGGCCCGTCTCCATCTCCAATGCGTGATATCATCGATAGGGCAAGGTAGCTCTAACACACGCCATCGAAGTCGGAGATGACTGCTTGTTCCTGAAAGCCCTAAGATAGCACTACCGCTATAACAGCTGTATTAGCAATTGCGTCTTCGTCACATGCCTCCGACAAAAATAACGGCCCGATAAAAGAGCCACCACGTCCCATCCATCCTTGTCCAAATCCAACAGTCCTGCTGCTGATGGTGGGTTGGGCCACCAGCCTACACGCGACTGTTCCGGGTTAACGTTGAATCGCTACTGCTGCTGCTTCCACTGCCGCTGCTACTGCTACTGCTGTGCCTTTGGCTTCCTTGTTATTCGCGGCCGATGCACTCCACCCTCTTTAAGGCGGCCGGCCCACTTGCTTATGAAGTGAGTGAAAAACGCGGGGTCTCTGAGAATGCGTTAGGGCGTTTCAAGCTACCTTAAGCCGCTCACGAAACCGCGGCGGATCGGCCAACTCGAAGCGTCCACTTCCACGAAACCGCCCCCCAGATATTACTGAATACCCATCGCCTCCTTCGCTTTGCTCTTTTAAAAACACATCTGCCCTACCTCGAGTCCTACTGCTGGCTCCATCATGTCTTTGCGAGTGCCTATTCACCTAATCCAATAATCCCACCTAAAACCGCCAATCGGCCTCTAGCAGCCCCGTCCCCTCGCCTTGCAAGATAAAAATAGAACTGCAGAGTGCAGTACAATTCGTGCACGCTTCAACGACTTCTCTTCACCGACATCCCCATCTTCCCTTGCTTACCTATTACCTGTCCGCCGAGACTCTGACTTTATACACGTTTCTTTTCTCCTCCCCCTAGGCCTTCTTTGCCCTCTTTGGCGTCTTGGGTCAACTTCAACACCATCCATCCGCCTCTGCTTCTCCAGTCGACTGGGCAAGTCTTAGCGCCAACGCTTTCCCACCCCCGGCCAGCGCTTCCGGAGAGGCGCCTTCACAGCGAATATCTTCATTCCAGGCACCCAGTCGTGTCAGCAAGCCCGCGCATTGATCCAATTGTGCTGTATTCCAGAAGCGGATCAAGCGCTCCCTTTTATCGATTGGCGGTCATTCTGGCCTATCCACCGCGAGATCTGCCTGAGAGCATTTGCGCCGGAGCCTCATCTCAGCCATTCCCTTTGTAACCACGCCCCAGGCCCAGGCACAAGCCTCCAAGGGCTGCGTGTGATTCGAATACCAACGGCCGCTCCATTTGCAACCTGCACCTTTTGCGCGCGGCCCGCCCAACATCCAACTGCCTCTACCTTTCCACCTGTCAATGTCAAGCGCTGAGATACCTTTGCGCCAACTTGTTTCGACATTGCAGTGAACAACTGCACTTCCCGCACGCCCTCCCGCACGTTGTGACCCTCCTAACAAACCCCCTTCGCATAATTAATCCGCTTGGCCATCTTCTGTCGACCCCCCAACCTTCTTCGGGCTAAGGAATCCATCTACCGCAAGCCCGATAGCCCCCAATAACAAGAAACCCACCGTCGCGGAAACAAAGACAATAACACCAATCTTGGAGGCCATTTAGGAAGCAGAAGTCTACGGACGGCAAAGTCAACCAGAAATGGCGGCCGTCCTTTCACACCACCACTCTTCGACATCCTCACCACCACCGACGTCGTCTCCCAACGCCAATCTCACTTCCTTGCCACCATTAATAACCTCGCCACCCTCCAAAGCCAGTCTCCAGCGAGTACCTTCCTATGCGAACAAACGACTATCCACCTTCTCCAACGCATCCAACACACACTCTTCCCGCTCGCGACCTCAATCGACCGTCTTCCCACTCTTCCACTCGAGCTTACCCTACACATTAGTGCGCGACTTCGCATATGGTCCATTACATCCCCTCTTCTACGGTCCTCTACCCGAACAAGCCTCGGAGATATCAACCCCAGCAAGCGAAGTCAATCGGAGGTTGTCAGATCCCCCTCCGGTATGGGACGGCGCTCGAGGGAGCTGGTCGGCTGGAGGCTGGGAACATGGGGAACAGCTGCCGCAGACATCGTATGCCGATGGGCCGCCATGGAGCGAAGACGAAGACATACACAGTCCTGTAGTCACGAGCGTAAGGCACAAGAAGCACAAGTCGAACGTGGTGGACTTTGATCAAACACGAGGACGGAGAGGATTCGATGATGGCCGTCGCGCATCATACACAGGCACAAACGGCGATGGAAACCACATATACTACGTCAGCGAAGTGAATGAATCTGCCAACGGGCCGGGCGGAGAATACATCACCTACCCGCCGAACAACCAAAACCTGTCGATACCTTCGCTTAGTGTGCCTGCCTCCGACTCACGGCGCGATTCGCACTTTGCAACTACATTGCCCAGGCGCAGCTACACGGATGAAGAAGCTCCAGGCTACGCGTCAGATGAAGAGATGTCGGACTCCTCATCACCGGAAGACTTCTCGCAGAACGAGAGCCGCTACTCACGCGACTACCAATTCACCATTGCCTCTCCGGATGAGGAAATGCACGGAAAGGCGGTCGCGCTGTTCGACTTCGCGCGCGAGAACGACAACGAACTACCTCTCATCGAAGGCCAAGTAATTCTAGTCTCGTACCGCCACGGGCAAGGTTGGCTGGTGGCCCAGGATCCCAAGACAGGGGAGAGCGGGCTGGTCCCGGAGGAATACGTGCGGCTGCTGCGGGACATCGAAGGCGGGTGGAGCGGGCTGATGAACGGGTCCGGGCTGGCATCCAACGAGGGCCTCATGAGCCCCATCTCGGCGGGGCCCGAAGCACGAACACCCACGCAGGCGGACCACGGCGGGCAAAGCAACGAGCGCTACACGCCCGTCGTGTCGACTTTCTCGACCAGCTCCAAGGACCTGCACCCGTACCCGCAGCACCTGCTCGGCACGCCGACGAACGCGGACGGTCAGCCGCTCGGCCGCCGCGCGAGCGCGAGCGAGGACCCGAAAGTTGCGCGGAAGTTCGAGCTCGGCGGCAGCATGGAGGGCGTGCGGGAGAGCCCGGAGCCGCTGGAGCAGGGGAAGCCGGACGGGCTGCGATGACATTAACTCCCGCCTCCATCTCCCTTCCTCCAGGGCATATCTCCAGTACTCGGCAGCGATCCAGATGTCACTGCATTCCGGCATCGGTCCCCTCCCCGCCGCCTCCAGCGCCTCAGGCCAGTCGCTGGAGAGGGGCACCACCGCCGCTGCCGCCGCTGCTGCTGCCGCTATTAGTATTACCTTATTCACGACATTCGCTTCACCCGACTTGTTTTAACTCTTAAACTACTTGTTCCCATTCATTTCCTCTGTTCGTCTTCAGCCGGCCAGCCGCCTAGATCGGCAAAGCGCGCTCTTGCATACCATTTTCATCCCGGGTTTCTCCAAAGTCAGCGGGGCCATTTTTGTTCTCTTCACGCATCTCGCTGCAGACTTAAATTATTTTTTCTTTTCTTTTCTATCCCGGCCTACCCTTGTTTTTTGTAGGTGTGTGTGCCGGTTTTGCGTGTTCGGAGTGCGGTGATTGTTTTTATGGCGTTTTGAAGGGGCGGGCTGCGATGCGTTACGAATTTCTCTGCCTCTCTGTCTCCGGGTTATGTTGGGGTTGTTCGATTGGAAGGGTGTGGACGCGGAACAGACGAGAGGTGATGTTGAAGAGAGAGAAAGATGAGGGCTGGCATGTGATGGGATGGGAACGGAAATGCATTAGTAGGAGCATTGGGTGGGTTTTGCCCCTGCCTGGTTCTATTTTTTTTTTTTCTAGATTTGAGGGAAGAGCGGTGAGGTTGGATAGGGCTGTAGATGTATTTATGGATGGGGGACCCTGGAAAAGGGAGGATGGAAAAGAGAAGAGAAAGTTCAGCTTCATTTGATTGTGCTTATGCTTGCGTGTGATGTTTTATGCCTGAGAGGGTGGATGGATATGATTGGGTTGAGCGCAGGTGAGTGGATTATCCAGTGATTGGCGGGGGCTGCGTAGGACGAGATAACAATGAGTATAGGACGAGACCCATGACTCAAAGCTGCCCCAAAATTCAGGCAGAAGAATTCAGGCAGAAACAATCATGGAAGTCACAAAATGTTATAAATAGAGACCTCCTGGTTCAACTCGAGCCTAAATTCCCTTATCAAGGCTAAGAAATAGTAAATGCGTAACTGTACAGTGCTCTGCTTCTCGTGAACCTAAAGAAACAATTAAAAGCCATAAATCAAACGTAGAAGAAGAATGCAGGGAAAGGTCATTCATGTGTAACTAGACGAATTGTTCTTACTGAGGAGCTTAGTCGGCATATGGGAGTCGCAAATGAATTGAGAGTAGTTGGAGCTATCGTGCGCAGAGGCAAGACAGCACGGCCAACCAAATTGGATTTTATGCTATTTATTAGCATACAGCTCGTGCATTTCCACCGCGTCCATGCATCTATTTACTATACATATGCTGGGTTTTCAGTTTGTTTTGCGAATTGGCTCACAAATGCTCAGCGTACCTTTTCGCAGCCTCGCAAACCTCCCTACAGTCGTTTACGAAATATCGGTAAAGATTCGCCAAGCAGAAAAAATCGCATCGCACCTCACCAAAAATTTTGCGGAGGGAGTATGATTTCAATTTTACCACCATAATCGTCATAATTATAGGCCGCCGCCTTCTAGATGAAGTTGTCCACAGAATTAGGCTTCATGTTAAAGCTAATAAAAGTATAGCAGCTATTATAGAGGTAGTAAAGGTGTCTAAGAAGATAATTTATAAGCTGTAATTAAACCTTAATATTTAGGGCGAACTATACGCACTACCTACTGTTACTCTTAGCCAATATAGATCTCTACTGCCTTACCAAGAGATAGTAATATATAATGTTATAGTATTAAGTCTTCTGCTAACTTTTTATACAGAAGCTTTTTAAGTTTCTTAAAAACCAGCTAACCGTATATCTAGATAAGATGCAGACCTTCCTATTTAACAAATTTAATACCCTACTCTCTCTTATAAGTATATACCGCGCTCTTAAGAGAGCTTGTTAGTTATAAAAGGCAGTTAATGTCACGGCACTGACCTGACGCGTTGTTGTGGCTACGCGTATGCATGAGCACGGACCTGACCCCTGAGCGACACGTATATATACCGCCTCACCTCTGTACATAGATCCTCACACGACATCGTTTGTCAATGTTATACAGTCACCTCGTACCTTGACCCTCCGCACGTACTGTGACAGTTAAAGCTTAGGCGGCTAAGAGGAGCACCACCCTCTATAACGCCTGGATTAGTATTTAAAAGAGCTAGATAGTAGATTAGCTAGTATTTCTTAATAAGTTGGCGGTAAATAAAAGGACTAGTTACCTAAAGGGACTAACTACAGAGTAGCATACCCACTTAAGAGATTGGAGAGGTAGAGTCTTTTACTAGTATTATTAGTAAATAGATATTTAAGCTATGTTATCTTCTAAGGCTCTATTACCTCTATAATATTTAAATCCTTTATAGAGGAGCAAGTACTCCCTTATTATTTACTATACCTAAGGCTATACTTAGTCCTTATTCTTAACAACGCGTTAATTTATAAGTTAGCATAACTCTATAAGCTCTATAAGCAGTATAGTATTAAGCTAAGATTTCTACTACTATATTTACTAGATTATAATCTAATTAAGGCAATATTTAATAATATTAAGGCTTATATTAGAAGGAACTAGTAGCTAGTTAAGGAGTTTAAGAGCTTTAACGCCTTCCTATATTTTACTATTAGTTAAGTATATAGGACGCATATAGGGCAATGTTTCTAAAAGGCAGGATATATTATAGATTAATAGATAGCTACTATCTAGATTGCTTAAAGGCTAAGATCTTACTCCTAATTTAAGCCAGCGTGCCAGCCTTAAAGTTATAGCGCTTCTATATATTTAATGTTATACCTTTACTAGGCTTCTTTAAATTTAGCATATTAATATCCCACCCTTCCTTTACTAACTTATCTTTAATTAGCTTTAAAGTTACCCTCTACTACTTATTATAAAAGCCTAGCTTATATACCAGCCACTTAAAGAACTGGCTAAGCAGCTTAATTATATTTATTTTTAACTAAATAGGGCTAGAGTTCTAGGGCGGCTTAACGCCTATATATGGCGGAGGGTAGGGGTAATAAGGCTAAAGAGGTAATTAGCTAGCCTAGAGTGAGACGCCATAAAGGCCTTAAAAAGATTATTTGTTAACAGTATAGAATCTTCCTTTCCTACTACCTACTCCTTATAACTCCCCCAGCTCCTCTCCTTCTAGTTTATTAAGTTAATAATAATATTCTATAATAGCTGCTTAACTATAAATGCGCTACTAAGTAGCTCTTTATTCTACTATAAAAAGTTATCTAAACTAATAGGATAATAATTAATTTCTAAATTGAGCGAGTTAGGTAACTTCTTATTTTGCTAATAAGTCTTACCCTTATTATAATAGTAAGCGTTTATATAAGGCCACCAATTAGTAATTGTGGGTATTTAATTACCAGAGGCTTCCTTAGCAGTAAGTACACTAGGTAGAGTAGCAAGTTAAGCCTATATACTTATCCTTCTACCTATAGGCCTCTTATCTAATTACTAACTTTAAGTAGTGGTAGGAGCTTAAGTCTCTAGCTCCTTTTCCTTAACTAAATATAAGGTAAAGTTTAAGGCCAAAGATCTTAATGGCTAGCGCTAGTGCCACTCTTTAACTATATTAATAGCTTACTTAAGGTTATTATAAGAGCGAATCTCTTAGGGGCAGTAGTTAACTTACTATACCTTCTTATATAATACAGTAGCTTTAAGCTAGCTAACCTTAAACTTTTACGGTAATAGATCTAGTAAGATCTGTAACAGTGCAGTGTAGGTAAATTAAGTAAGCGACTTGATTGTAAAATGTAGCTCTAGAGCCTCTCTATATACACGAGGAAGGTATAGAAATAAAAAAAAGGGGAGACTAATACGTAACTAAAACAACGTGATACATAAGTAATACATAGGCAATACGCAGACAATACGCAGGCAAAACAGTAGTGGTTTGGCAGGGTACCATAGTCGGTTACACACCCCCCCAGATTTAACGGTGTAGTCAAAGCTATAGAAAAAATAAAGGTTAAAACTATACCAAAATAGGAAATTTAGATACAATTTAGGAGTAGGGTGATATTCAAGAATCTTTATCAGATAATGCAGTAGCAATTTAATATCAAACATCCACTAAATTTAATTGCTTTATCCACGCCTCGTACCTTTAACAGAGTAGAATTTTAGTAAGGCCGTCGGCAGGCATCTTGTCTGTAGGGACCCATTATATATTAATCTTTTTGTCTTGGACCTCTTGTCTGAGCTAGTGCTAATAGACGTTAATATATTAAAGCTTAGTATTAAGCTTTGGTGTATCCTGTCTTAGGAGTTATACGGTCTGCATATTATCACATAGCAGGGTAAAATCACATTCTAAATTGAGACTAATTGCCTCAAAGAAACGTTGCCACTAGATAATCTCAATAGCAGCCATAGACAGGGAGAGAAGCTCCACTTTGGTAGTTAAGTAAGTCACTAATCTCTATAGGGTCGCCTTCCAGTTAATCAGTCCTCCGAATAGCATAAATAGGTATCCTTAAGAGCTCCGTCTAGTGTCTTTATGGTCCGCAAATGCTGCATTAGATACTCCGTAAAAGGTGACGTCTTCTCCTTTAGGGTTTCTAAAGTAGACGTATGCTCTAAATACTTCACCAGAGTATTTAATAGCTATAGATTTTATTCCAAGGCAATAGGCGATGGCTTGGTTTAATGCATCAAGGTGCTTTTAATTTGGATTAGTGAGGAATTCGGCTAGCTTAAAATGCGTCTTAGTAATATTAGGCCTTCTAAATACGGCAAGGTGCGTAAGAGAACCAACCCGTTGCTAATAGGCTAGTGTTCTTTAAGGGTTTATTTACTGGTTAGACGGAGTTAGTTCTTTAGCAGGAAGTAATAACTTAGGAAATCTTCCTGGTTAAATATTAAATTAATTGGCTATCTTTTTAATATAGGAATCTTGGCAGAGCTAGAGCTTTCTACTTAGTCGATCTCGTTCGATTTGGATTCCTAGGAACCTGTGACGGTTCGTCTATATAGCTACTATTAAGGCGTCGTCGGTCACGGATTAACGTTGCCCCAACGTTGCCCCGACGACCGAACATGTACATAGTCGTCTACCGCGCCCCTTTCTTTGAGCCCTTACCTTAGTCTATTTATAATATAGCCCCTTATTATTGCTTGATCTATTGGATCGCTCCCACAGAAAGCTAGCCGTAACATTAGACTAAGGTCGACCCCAATTGGCCTATAGAGGCGACATAATACTAGGTCCAACGGTTAAACGTATAGCCAGTTTTACTACCATAACTACAGACTAACTAACCCACTAAGCCCTGCTTAAGGCAGGCAATTGCGACAGCAGATTAAGCAGCTAAAAAAAGAAACTGCAGCAATTAAATTAAAAGGATTACCCTAATTATAATCTCAGTGGCAAGAGTTGCCTAAGAAAGCAAAAGAGACACTATGGTAAAAAGGAGCGCGTTAAGGCCTAGCGCGCTAGAGATAGCTACCGACCTAACACTGGCAGCACGTGAGGAACCCATAGACGCGTCACTTAAGCCGCCGGAGCTCTAACCGTACTATGGCGAGACAGAGCTTTCAGATAATATAAAGAGCAAATGGGACCGCCTTATAACACAGTTAGAAGATAACGAGAACCCTATATACTTCAAAATAAAGACCAAGAGGGAGTTCACAGCCGCGACTACCTAGAGCCTAGCCGAGATACCTATAACCGAACTTATAGAGGAGCTAAGGCTCCAAGGAATACAAAGGAAGGCGTTGGAACAGCAGGTCGCTATATTATAGCGTCTCGCAAATAACCACGCGCACAAGGCCCTAGATAGAAAAGAGAAGGCTAAGGCAAAGATAGCGGAGCTTAAGGAGCACCTAGACAATAGGACAGACAAGCTCCGCAAGGCCAATTGGAAGATATTAAGGATGGGCCGCAAGGTCACTATATAAGCCTTAGATTGGGAAGATAGCAAGCAAGAAAGCACACCATTATAGATAATATAAGAAGGGACACCACTCTTTTAGATAAGCAGTGTTACGGGTTTAGGACGCATAGTAAAGTTTCTAGACCCACCTATGCTAATAGATGGGAAAGAGCCTACCTATTGCGCCTAAAGCGGCCATATACGAAACAAGCTTTGATTTAATACAGACTGGTTCTATCAAGACAACCTAGATTAGGAAGAGGATGCAAAAGTAGCGTATATTAAGACACGTATAGGAGGCAAAGCTTATAACTACCTCTTACCCTACCTAGAGGCAGAGCGCGATGCGGAACGCAACCCTACTAGTAAAGAAGTACTTAAGTTCCTAGAGAACGTCTTTAAGGACCCAGATCGCCACATTAAGGCCTAGCAGGAGCTTAAAAGCCTTAAGATGCCGTACCTAGAAGACTTCAACGATTTTTAATCTAACTTCGTACGGCTAGCAAATATCTCAAGGATGCCACAAGATTAGTGGAAAGAGAAGCTTCATAATAAGCTTTATAACAGCCTACGCGTCCAAATAGAAGTTAAGGTGGCAGACGAAGACTGTAGCTTCTAGGCCTATTACAAGACTGCCCAACAGTACGCCCAAGGTCTAAAGCAGATAGGCAAGGAACAAAGTAACCACAGAGCAGCCCAGGCTAGTAAGAGAGCTTCTACTAGGGGCGCTAAAGAGACCAAAGGTCCCTCCTCTTCCTGGTAGCCTCTAACTCTAGCACCAGTCGCAAAAGCGCTAGTTACCTACTTTAACTGTAGCAAGCAAGGACACTACTCCAATAACTATATAGCGCCAAAGAAGACGGAAGCTAAAGCAATTAACCAAAGCAAAGAATATAAGATAGTTACTAACTCAGCAGAGTTAGAAAACAAGCAGCTCTAGAAGAAGTCTCCTACCTAGAGCAGATCGGAGCAATTAACACAGCGCCTATATAGCTAAAGGAGATCTTAGGAGGCGCAGCCCTTACAATACTATACAGGATCGCGCTAGGTGGCGTAGCTCTCAACATAGTAAGCCTACTTAACTCTAGCGCGGGCGGAGAAGCCTTTATACACTATAAGCTACGGCCGATTATTAAGCAACGACTATAACTAAAGTTCTATAGGATCAAGGGATAAGGAGTCGCTATATCTGGCCATAACAATCAGCAGACAGATATAATTAGATAGCTCTTTAGGGCTAACCTAGTTATAGATAGCTAATAAGTCCCCACATAGTTCCTATTCTGTAATATAGGCCGCCACAATCTTCTTATTAGTTATAGGTGGTTTGAGAAGACTAGGGCCCTTATTAATTGCAAGTGCTAGGCCTTAGTATAGCGAACCAAGAGGAACTACCATAGCAGGCAGGATGTAATTATACTAAGAAAGGAGCTCCTACCCCCACCGATTAATAAGGATTACCAAAGAGATGTAGATTAAAGAGACGCACTACTAGATTAAGAGTCCAAGTCTACCCCCCAACGCATCCTTAAACGTATAGTCGCGATCAGTGAACTTTAAGAGAAGAAGTCCTCTACTAAAATTAAGCTGGAGGGATAGGCTAAGCCAAAGCAAGCCAAGCGGACCTCGTACGACTATAGGCATACTTGGAAGATCAATACCCAAGATGCAATCAGGAAAATAGAAGACCAGCTCCACCCTAGGCTAGCTTTACCGTTAAAGCCAAGAGCAAGGAGGCCTTTATCTGCTAGGGAGTTTAGAGCAGCAGACATCGCGCTACTTAAGGCAAGGAACTTCCTATAAGAAGTAAAGCGTAAGGACGTAGTAATTAAATATACCAGCCTCTACAAGATAGACCAACTAATAGAGAACAAGAAGGGACAGGACGCGCTACTAGATAACAAGGAAGAACTCCGCTAGCTTATCTATAAAAAGCTACCACAGCCCTATTAAGAGTACGCTGACGGTTTCTCAAAAGCTACCTCTAATATGCTACCACCGTATCGCGAGGGGGTGGACCATAATATTATTCTTAAAAGCAGCAGTAGAGAACTAGCCCCTAGCCTACTATATAACATATCATTAGAACAGCTAGAGCTAGTCAAGGCTTACCTACAGGAGCACCTATAGAAGGGGTTTATTATACCAAGCGATACACCCTTTACAGCTCCAGTCCTATTTGCTAAGAAGCCAGGAGGGGGGTGGCGATTCTACGTCAACTTTTAAAAGCTTAATGCAATTACCAAGAAGGACCGCTACCCGCTACCATTAATTAAGGAGATGTTAACCAGGCTATTAAGAGCTAAGATCTTTACTAAGCTAGACGTTCGGCAGGCCTTCTACCATATACAGCTAAAGGAAGAGGTAGAGGAGTTAACCACCTTCCATACAAGATACGGATTATATAAGTACCATATCATACCCTTTAGACTGTGTAACGGCCCTGCGTCCTTCCAGAGATTTATTAATAACGTCCTTTTTAACTACCTAGACGATTTCTATACAGCCTATATAGACGACATCCTAATCTACTCGGACAACCCGCTAGAGCACGAGGTCCATGTTAAGAAGGTCCTATAGAAGCTTTAAAAGGCAGGCTTACAAGCAGATATTAAAAAGAGCAAGTTTAATATTACTAAGACAAAGTTCCTAGGCTTTATTATTAGTACTAACAGGGTCGCTATAGACACCGACAAGCTATCTACAATTAAGGATTAGGAACCCCCTACCTCTATAAAAGGGGTATAATCCTTCCTAAGATTCTATAACTTCTACCAGGCCTTCTTAAAGGATTACGGCCAAGTTACACAACCACTTAGTAAGCTTATAAAGAAGGGAGCATAGCACCCGCTAGGGGAGGAAGAGCTTAAAGCCTTTAAGCAAGTCAAGGCCCTTATGCTATCTGGCAGCGTAATCAAGCACTACTCACCGTTCCAAGACACCCGCATGGAGACGGACGCGAGTAACAGAGTAGTAGCTAGGGTGCTAAACCAGCTGCAAAACAATAGGACCTAGAAGCCAGTAGCCTTCTTCTTAAAGACAATATCCCCTACAGAGATGCGGTACGAGATCCACAACAAGGAGATACTAGCGGTAATAAGAGGCCTATAGGAATAGCAAGGTCACCTTATCGGCCTCCAATATACACCCTTTATGGTAATCACAGATTATTAAGCCCTTAAGTACTTTATAACCAAGAGGCTGCTAAGTCCATAGTAAGCCCACTAGGCAGACCTACTAGCTAATTTCCATATGCAGATCACATATAGGCCAGGCACGGCAAATATAGTGGCTAATACCCTATTATAAAAGCAAGAGTGTTACGGACGCTTTAAGTACGATGTTACGACTACTTGGAGAGGAGTCGCAGGAAGCTAGTTAGTTAATATAAGCACGGTCCAGGATGGATCTAGTGGAACTATATAACGAGGAATAGTAAGCGAGTTACATAATATTATACGCAGTGTATAAAGTATACATAGTGTACGCTATGTATAATATGTATAACACGTACCTTACGTATAAGAGAGGATTTCTTAGGAGTATAGTTATGTATTTAAAGGACCTCAGTCCCTACCATAGATAGTTCTCTCCTTATAGTGAATCTTAGAATACAATTAGAGTTAATCTGTTAGGTAACTACTCCACTAATTATTATTACGTTGTTGTTTTGTTATACCTATATACCCAGCTTAATAACAGAACCCACTATAGTCTAAGCTACAAGGTTCCATTATACATTCACTACTAAGATTACGGTATTAAAACAAAATTAAACAATATGCCACCAAGAGCAGCACTAGTTATAACGGTATTAGTAATAGCCATAACCTTAGGACCAGGAGATACTAGTATAGACAATAGGGATTCTTAAGTGGTTACGTAAGGTTAGTTATAGGAAATAGTTAATTACTTATAAGATAATAATAGAATACCTAAAGAATATATTAATAGAATTAGAGTAGTAAAGATTAAGTTACCTTCAATTAAACGGTTTTTAGGAGAGAAGTTAAAGCTTAAAGGATTTCTTACGCAAATATACTTTAAGGTAGTATAGGAAGGAGCAAAGTTAGCAACATTATTAGATTAAGTGGCCTATGCAAAATTGTTCCTGACAGGGAGGGCACTTAAGTGGTTTAAGCCGTATCTTACGGAAATATAGGCTAATGGCATAACAACTACTAACTAGGATGTACGGTATATATTTACTAGTTGGAATGGGTTTATAGAGCGACTAACGCAGATATTTAAAGACCTAGAGGCTATAACCACAGCAGAACAAAAGCTTTAGAACTTAGTACAACGCACTTTAGCAATTAAGTATATAACACAGTTTCAAACACTAGCCATATAGGTTAAGTGGAATAATAGGGCGCTTATAGTATAGTATAAATAGGGACTTAAGGCTAAAGTCCAGGACGTAATTATCCTAATAGAAGATACGGATACTCTAAGAGAGTTAATAGATTAGTTAATAAAGATTAATAATAGAATCTACCAAAGGGAACAAGCTAAGAGAGGGCAAGACAGAGTTCCATAGTTATATAAGGCACAGAGTACGCAACGACAGACATAGAGTTAAAAACTATAGAATAGCGCAGAGCTAATAAACCTAAGTGGTACTAAAGAAACCTAAAGATGGGAAAAGAAACTATAGAAACCCAAAGGTTAAAAATTAAGTAATTAAAGGACCTAAGAGCAGAGGCCAAACCAGGGATTTTAGTAGTAGAAGACGTTTAGGCGGACTCTATAGCAAGAAAGATGGTTTAAAGATAAAGCTTGTATAAATTGCGGAAAATAGGGTTATTTCACCAGAGACTATAGAGGTGGTTAGAGTAACTATACGGTAAAGGGAACCAGACCAGCAGACGGCACGTATATACAGAGGGACAACAGTGCACTATAAGGAATAAAAGAGTATTTAATTAACAGTTTTGCGTATTGTTATAACAACGCATGCCAAATTTATAAGGACGCTAAGTACGGCGCAAGCTATTAGCTATAGGAGCCATTATTATCTAAGTTTAAAGGAACTAGCAAACTAGCTTACAGATTAGATATTAAAGACAATAAATTTAACACAGGCAAAGCATTTACCGACGATAAGGTAATAAAGGCAGCTTACTAAAAGCATATAGACCTTAGAGAAGTCAAAATAGAAGTAGAGACTAAGACCATTATAGAACAAGGTTTAGTAATGGGTATAGCGATACTATTAAATACGATTTCCATCGCTTTATAAGACGATAGGAGTAACGTTTAGAAGAAACTAAGCAAGTAGATAACTGCTAGTGCTAGCTTATTACTTAATAAAGGCAAAAGGCCACAGGCTTAAGATTCTTAAGAAGAGATAAAAAAAGCTTAAGATTCTTAAAGTAAGATAAGACATACCTAAGGACCCACAACGGACGAAAACTAATAGGAAAGGGTAGTAACTTAGTTTAGTAACAAATAAATAAGTATAGGACGCAAGTTTAAAAACTACAAGTTTAGAGAATAAATAAGAATGTTAGCAATCCTAGGTAAACGCAGTATTTAGCCTAAAGATTAAACAGTTAATACCAGGATTAAAAAGTAAGATAACTACAAAGATCTAGCTATAAGACACAGAAAACAAGAAACTATAGATAAGTTTAGAATAAGAATTATTACATAGCAAGAGCAAAAGCTAGATAAGAGATTAGCTATACTAGGTTATATAAGGGACAGAGCACCTATACAAAGAGTTACTAATAGGCTAAGTATAGGGATACCTAGGGTAAAGTAGTTAGATAAACTGGAACAAAAAGAGGATCTAGATATTCCAACTAGGTTCAAAGAAAGACATACTAAAGGATATTATAATATAGCGATAATAAGGTACTTTCTAATAGATAGACCATATATACTAAACCAGTTATATAGAAAGTGGTATAGGCAACGACATAACAACAAATAGGAAGATTTTTATATATAGCTAAACAAAAAAGTTATCTAAGACTAACCTATTATAGAGAAACGCATAAGTTATATTAAAGGAGTATTAATTATAACGTTAAGAAACCTAGAAAAGGGATCCAGGGACTAGAGAAGTAAGCGACAAATCTTAGTACCTATAGCAGAGATACCAGTGGTTAGGTTAACTAGGTATAGATTTAAACTTAAGGATAAAGATAAACTAAGAGTTAACCTAAAACATATAGCGTATTATATACTATTGTGGATAGCTTATGTGGATAATATATATAATATATATAGAGCACCTAAAGATAAGAACCGGAAGTACCTAGTAAGGATATATTAGGCACCAGAGGAAAAGCAGTTCAGGAACGCTAAGTATATACATAGTTAGTACCTAGTAGAAGTATAAGGTTAAGGAGACTTAATACTTTAACCAGAAAGATTCCTTACGGAAGAATGCCTAGACGGATAATAGTAGTGGGAATACCTAGAGAACATTTATCTATGGCATATAGAGGAAAAGAAATAAACTAAGTATTAGCTAAAGTTAGACTAAGTATAAGTAGGATCTAGCAGCTAACAGTTAGGAAAAGGGGAGGCATATAGGACTAGAGGGAACCAGTGTTAGAGCCTTAGACCCTTAAAGGAATTTAAGGATAATATCTAAATTTAAAAGCTAAGTGGCAAGATCAGCAGTTTAAAGCATTAGTAGATAGTAGAGTAACTAAGAACCACATATTACTAAAGGCAGTGGAAAGGATAGGGTTACCATATAGATAAAAGAAATACCTATATCTACTTATAACAATTTCAGGAGATTAGATAGCCTATAGAGGAGGTATTATTAATCTTAAAACAGGACCTATTTAGATAACTATTAAAGGGAGACCAGTTAGAATGTCTTTTAATATCCTACTATTAGGACAGGATAAGGCGATACTAGGAATACCTTAGTTATAGAAGTACAATCTAAAGATTAATTAGGTTATAGGTTAGGTCAATATTAAGGATATATAATAGCATAAAGTGCGACAGCAAACCAAGTTGGTATAGTACTAAGTTGGAGTGATATATAAAGAGACTAAGCAAGGCTTAAGTTATATACTAAAGAGATACCACAAGTATGGTAAAAAGTTATAGTTACTAGAAAGTGAAAAGCTATTAGAGTATACAGCATAGGACCATAAGATAGAATTAGAAGAGGGAATAAGTCTAAAGTTCTTTCTAATTTACAAGCTTACTAAAATAGAGTTAGTAGCGCTTAAGGAGTTTATCTAGGAGAACTTATATAAGGGATACATTAGACTGTTATAGTTATTAGTAAAATATCCAGTATTATTTATCCTAAAGAAAAACAAAAAACTTAGAATATATATAGACTATAGACAGTTAAACAGCATTACTAGGAAGGATAGATATTCTTTACCCTTAATTAGCAAAATCCAAGACAGAATAGGCAACGTAAAGATCTTTACAAAGATAGATCTAAAATAGGCGTACCATTAGATTAGGATTAAGGAAGGCAATAAATAAAAGGCAGCCTTTAGGTCAAAGAAAGGACTATATAAGCTATTAGTTATGTAGTTTAGGCTTATAAACGCACCAGTAATATTCTAGAAGCGAATTAATAGTATATTAGGAGAATACCTAGATGAATTTGTTATGGTATACCTCAACAATATTATTATCTACTTAGAGAGTGAGGAAGAACATAGAGAACACATTAAATAGGTCTTAAAGAGACTACAAGAAAAATAGATACCAGTAATAATTAAGAAATATAAGTTCTTTACCCAGAAGACCGATTTTGTTAAATTCATTATTAAACTAGGCTAACTTAGTATAGATCTAAAGAAGATCAAGGCTATAGTAAATTAGTAAGAACCAGAGAACGTTATACAGTTAAGATTGTTCCTAGGGTTTTGCAATTACTATAGAAGGTTTATAGCGCAATGGTTATAGGATATTAAGCCATTTACGTAGTTAACAAAGAAAGAAGAACTGTAGGTATAGGGAAAGGAATAATAAGAACTATTTAAGAGAATTAAAAAGTTATTTACCTAGGAGCTAGTTCTTAAGATCTATTAACTAGGTCTAGAGACGGTTATAGAAACAGATATATTAGACTTTACACTAAGGGCGTGCTTCCTATAGAAATATTAAGATAGATAGCACCTAGTAGCGTACTATAGTCGAAAGATAACACCACTAGAGTTAAACTATGACATCTACAACAAGGAGTTGTTAGGTATAGTTATAGCACTTAAGGAATAGAGAGCATTTTTATAAGGCATAGAGAAACCATTTATAGTTAAGACAGACTATAAGAACCTTACAGGATTCCTAATAATAAAGAAACTCAACTAAAGACAGGTTAAATAGGCGGAAATGCTTATAGAATACCATTTCAAAATTCAGTATACTAAGGGTACAAACAATGTACGAGCAGACGCTCTAAGTAGAAAGGCTAAACTATAAAGTAGTGAAAAGCTATTGGGAGCTTTATTATAAAAGGATCAAGACGGATTAATTAGGTATAATTATCTAAAGATTACAGCAACCAAGGAAAGTTAGATCTATGAGTTACTAGAGAGTAATTAGATATAAAAGATCTAAGAAGCACAGACAGAGGATCTAGACTTAGAGTAATACAAAAATAGAGAAGTAATATATATACCTAAGTCTATCACAGAAGAATTTATTAAGGAATTTTATAAGGGAATAACACAAGGACATAATAGAGCTATAGGCTTAGTATTAAGACTTTAAGAGGAGTATATTATTTAAGGAATCTGGGGACTAGCAAGATAAGTTATAAAGAAATATCCAGATTACTAAAGGAACAAACTAATAAGGTATAAGCCGTATAGAGGGCTATAACCTATTAAGACACCAGGAAGACTATAGGAGGTTATATTATAGAACTTTATTATTAAGTTACCAAAGTTAAGAGATCCTATTACAGGACAAGATTATAACGCAATTTTAGTAATAGTGGATAAGCTAACAAAGTGGGGATACTTTATAGCATGCACTAAAGAGATATTAGCAGAAGATATCGCTAGAATCTATATAAAAGAAGTATTCGCAAAATATAGAGCACCAGATAAAATTATATCGGATAGAGATCCAAGATTTATAGTAGCATTTTAGAAAGTATTTCTGGCAGAATAAGGGGTTTACGCAGTAACATCTACAGCATATTATCCGCAGACGGACGGATAAACGGAAAGACTAAACTAGACACTAGAGCAGTATCTAAGGCACTATATTAATTACGCATAGAACAATTGGGTATCGCTATTACCAGTTACACAGTTTGCATACAATATAACACTACAAGAAGGAATAGGGACATCACCATTTAAGGCGAATTATAGATACGAGCCAAGAACGTCGTTATCGCCATAGTAAGTAAAAAAGACGAGTAGCACAGCTAAGCAAAGAATAGAGATGTTAATAAATCTTTATATAGACCTTAAAGAAACAGCTAAACTAGTACAAGAACGAATAAAAAGGTACTATAATGCTAAGAGATCTAAGGGACCAGATCTTAAGAAGGGAGATAAAGTGTAGCTACTATATAAAAATTTCAAGAGTTAACAACTAAGCAAGAAATTAGACTATGTTAGACTAGGACCTTTTAAAGTTAAGTAAAGAATTTTATTGGTTACGTATAAGTTAAACCTACCAGCTAAAATAAAAATCTACCCTATATAACACATCGCAATGCTAGAGCCAGTATATGGGAATATTAAGCCACCAGTCTATAAGGCAAACATATATAGAGGATAAGAGGAAAACAAATAGCAAGTTTTAAAGATCATTAGTTACGAGGATATAGATAATAAAACGTAGTATAAAGTAAAGTAGATAGGCTATAGTAAGACTACCTAGAAACCACTAGGCAATTTAAGGAACGCTATAGAAAAGGTACAGGAGTATTAGAAGAAAGTAGGTTAGGTAATATTAACAAAGAAAAATTGCTAAAAAATAAGTTACCTAAGGGGGACCTAAGAGGAGCAATTGCCAAGCTACTTAGAGTTGTTTCCCTTGCAGGAGGAGAGCCAATTCTTTTATTACCTAGCTTAGACAGACCCTATTAAACAAGTTTCTACTCCTTAGAATAGACCTTCTTACGGACATGTTTAAGATAAAGAAGATGGGCAGAGGCCAATAAACGGGCTTTAAGGGTACGCTGTTAAGCAGCTATAGCCTCCTACTCTGCTTCCTATAAATAATAAAGCTCGTCTAAGGCACTTAAGAGCTTACCGTTAAGCTTTGTAGTGATAGATTAAACACAAGACCCTATAACAAGTTACTTAGGGAACTTAAAGACTATTAAGAGTTATAAGACACGCATACTTAGCGTTAGAAATAGAGCGAACATTACAGGACAATTAAATATTTGCTTTAGTACACTCTGAGCAAGATAAGGGTTGTTAAGATAAGGGACTTGCTATTATAATATATACTAACCCCACTTTTATATAATAAGAATATGGAGATGACATTATCTTACCAAGCAACAATATAGCAGCTATGGTGCGAGCATAACATTACGCTTGTGAAGAAGAAGAAGCTTTAGGTATAATAAGCAAGGATATTAACCAGACTAATTAAACGGACATTACACCTCTAGTAGATAACTTGGAGATGTTAGGAATCTTTAAGGACAAAGATAAAGAGGAGGGAGATAGTATTACGGACGCTTTAAGTACGATATTACGACTACTTAGAGAGGAGTTATAGGAAGCTAGTTGGTTAATATAAGCACGGTCCAGGATGGATCCAGTGGAACCATATAATGAGGAATGGTAAGCGAGTTATATAATATTATACGCAGTATACGAAGTATACGCAGTGTATGCTATGTATAACACGTATAACACGTACCTTATATACAAGAGAGGATTTCTTAGGAGTATGGTTGTGTATTTAAAGGACCTTAGTCCCTACCGTAGATAGTTCTCTCCTTGTAGTGAATCTTAGAATATAATTGGAGTTAATCTGTTAGGCAACCACTCCACCAGTTGTTATTACGTTGTTGTTTTGTCGTACCTATATACCCAGCCTAATAACAGAACCCACCGTAGTCTAAGCTATAAGGTTCCGTTATAAAGAGGACCTAAAGACGCAGAAAGAAAAGGATATAGCCGTATATACTATGTACCTGATTAACCCCGCCCTTATAATTGCTATACTAGAGTTAACCTCCAAGGACCCCCTAACTACAGTAAATTATAAATGGGAATTGTATAAGCTAGTTAACTAGATCCTCTAGGCCAATCAAACTAGCAAGTCGCTAGTAGGGCTATGTTAGCTAGCTAAGCAAGACTAAAAGGGCTAGAAACTCCAAAAAGGACTACTAACCCGCTTTAGTAAGCTAATAGTCCCTAATACTAACTACCTCCGTACCTACCTTATTATAGAGGTACACTCCTACCAGGTAACTGCTTACCCAGGCAAGACAAAGACTAGGAAACTTATAGCAGACCAATACTATTGGCCAGGGCTACCCTCAGACTGCAATACCTACGTAAGAAACTGTAGGACCTATAGAAGGACCTATATACCCTACAATAAAACCCTAGGCCTGCTGCACCCCCTACTAATTGGTAAACGCTGCTGGCAGTATATCTCTTTTAATTTTAAGTCCTTCCCAACAGATAAAAAGGGCTTTAACAACATCTTTATAGTTATTAATTGACTAGGCAAGAGAGCCTTCTTACTACCCTACTATAAAACTGCTACCGCAGCTAACGCAGCAAACCTATACTACCAACACGTCTAGCGCGTGTACGGCCTTCTAAAGATAGTTATATTAGATTAAGGACCCTAATTCATCTTAGCCTTTATAGACGAGCTATATAAACTAACCGGTGTTAAGTAAAAGCTCTCTATATCTGGTCACCCGCAAACTAATAGTAATATGGAAGTACTAAACCAGTACATTAACTAACGCTTAAGGCCCTTTATTAACCACTATTAGGATAATTGGTCAGAGCTCCTCCCCTATATAGACTTTATATAAGCAATCTTACCACACAAGTCTACTGGCTTTATACTATATAAGCTAGAGCTAGGATTCAAGCCAAGGCTCTACTTTAACTGGGAGGAACGTATATAAGCAGCCTTAACGCCTTATAAGAAGCTAACACAACAAGAAGCTTAAGTTTTTGTATATAGGACCTGGGACGCAGTTAAATGGGCAAGAGACAATCTAGCTAAGGCCTAAGAGCGGCAGACAAGGCAAGCTAATAGGCACCGTCGCGAACCAGACTTCGGAATAGGTGACTAAGTATACATTACTAGAAAGGGCTGGGCTACCAACTAACTGAGTATTAAGCTAGACAGATAGCTTATAGGGTCCTACAAGATTCTAGGCATAAAAGGACACTTGTATATCATCAACCTACCCCTAAATATAAAGATGTCAAACGTCTTCCATGCCGATTGACTGCAAAAGGACCTAGATAACCCCCTACCGGGCCAGAACAGGGAGCCAGAGGAGCCAATCCTAATTAATAGCAAGCCGGAGTACAAGATTAATAAGATTCTTGCTAGTAGAACCTACCACGGAAGGCTACAGTATAAGGTTAACTGGGTAGGCTATAACCTAGACAACACCTGGTATAACGCAGACGGCTTTATTAGCGCCCCCTATAAGATTAAGGCATTCTACGACAAGAGACCCTATGATGCTAGACCACCCGTATGGCTAATGCAATGGCTAGAGGCGTATTACAAGGACGTAGATCTAGAGCCCTTAGAGGAAGACAATAAAGCAGAGAAGGACGGAAGGGCAAAATGGACAAGGAGAGCCTAACTATAAGGATCGAGGGCGATCCTCCTGGCTTAAAGGGGGGTGATGTGACGGTTCGTCTACATAGCTACCATCAAGGCGTCGTCAGTTACAGATCAACGTTGCCCTAACGTTGCCCCGACGACCGAACATATACATAGTCGTCTACCGCGCCCCTTTCTTCGAGCCCTTACCTTAGTCTATTCATAATATAGCCCCTTATTGTTGCTTGATCTATCGGATCGCTTCCACGGAAAGCTAGCCATAACAGAATCACTATAGGTCTCCTAGTATACAGATCTCGTATTAGTGCAGCAATTTGGCTTCAAATTCCTATAGTCTTAAAAGGTCCTTTTTAGCAAATAGGATGGCAATATTATCTATGTAAAAGAAGACAATAAGTCGTCTATTAGTGTAAAGGCAGTTCGTACCTGGGATAGGCTTCAATCCTAATTTAGACAGTGTATTAGTAAGCTCTTTATACTAAAGTAGTAGTAAGACCTTTAATTCATATAACGCCATAAGTAGCTTTAGGATATGTCCGTTTTAATTAAAGCCTTCTAGGCAGTAATAGTAGACTGGCTTATCTAGTCTTGCATTTGTAAATGCGTTCATAGCGTTATACTATTAAATCTCTAAATTGAATGCGGCTGCTATAGCCATAAGGGCACGGAATATTTAAGTAGCTAGGGTTGCTGTATAGGTCTCTTCCTTAGTAATCTGTAGGTCTTTGCGGACGCACAGTCAAGCCTTTAGCTTTTATAGGTAGCTATCGCTGTTAAACTTATATTTAAAGACCCATTTTAGCAAAAGGATCTGGTTATTGGTTGCTTCTTCCTTTAGGACAGTCTTGAATGTCCCTTGGCGTTTTAGGTCGTTATATTCTTTTTCTATTGCCTTTTAAAAGCTAGTAGTTAAAGGGTGCTTTCTTAGCTCTTTTAGATTCTTTAGTTCTAGTGGAAGATTATCTTAATATAGGGAGAATCTAGTTCGGTTAATATCCTTTACTAGTCCTATAGTAAAGCCAGCGTAGTAACTAAATAGGGTAGGTATATTAGCTAGTACTGCTGCGTACACTTAGTATTAAATTTATTTAGAACCTTCTAGTAGGATAAGGTTGGCAGAAGGATTGGCCAAGACCTCGTTAGCTTATAGAGCTATATTCAACGGTTCTGGTAAACTGCTTAACTAGGTAGAACCTATTTTAATTATATCCAAGATATCGTCTTAAAGTCCTCCTAGTGTGGTATTTATTTCTAGCAGATCCAGAGATACTATTCTGCTAGGTGTTAGTAGCTGTTCAATAACCTTTATAGGAAGCTCTACTAAGTTATTTAATATAGTTATTTGATCTGCATTTAATATAGGTCTATATAAGATAGATTCGTCCTTAGATTTATCTTTAAGAGGTTTTAGTAGACTAATTGTCTAGATAGTGTCTTCTAATACTTCCCTTAGTAGGTAGTCAATGTTTTAACCCTTAGGGTTATAGAACGAGGTCTTATTAAATATAACGTCTCTAGTTTAAATAACTTTGTAAATGCTTAGAGTCCAGATTTAATAGATATTGGTTAAATTATAGCCGACTAGGTGTCTAATTAATGCATAAGGAGCTAGCTTATCTCCCTTTCTAACTTATTTATTCAGCGTATAGGTCTTATAACCGTATTCGTGCATATAGGTAAGTATTAGCGACTTACCGTAGGCGACTTTGTATAGAGTTTTCCACCCTAGTTACTCATTCGGCATTTAATTAAGGGCATAGCCAGCAGCAAGGAAAGCTTCTGGTCCTAAAGATGGGGGTAAGGATGCTTTCAGCTGCATAGATCTCGATTATTCTATAAGGGTTCGTCCAGATCGTTCTGCTCTACTATTTTGTTCTTTGGTATACGGTGCTCGGCATTTAAAGGTAATGCCCTTATCTGCATACTACGTCTCTAGGAAGTCTTCTATTTGTCTAAATGCTTGTTTATTATTACTCTAGAAGAAGACAATATCTTAATAGAATTGTGTTTTAATTAAACGGTAAGTCTTATAAATAGTAGGTAGGAAGGTAGCTTTGTCCCTATTCTTAGCGGTAAATACAAAGTTAAATTTAGAATACGTGCAGTAGAAATGCATAATATATCTATCGCTGTTGTACCCTGGTACTCCAAGGTAGATAATATTAAATGCTAGCCATTTAAATGGTTAATTAGCTGGAAATTTATATTCTTGTCTTTAAGAGATCTGCTGTATATGCTTTGCTAATAAGCAAGTTTTACATTTAATTTTAAGCGGTGCTTATTCGTTGGTTAGCTCTGCGCCAATAACGTGCTTAAGAAGCTGCGTAATAGCATTGGGTCCTACATAGCCAAGAATTTTATACCATCTTATAGCTGTAGCTCTGATTGGTTTATGGGCTATGCGGCTAGGCTAGTACCTCTTAAAGGTTAAGAATGTTGATTAAGTTAAATCTAGGGTATTTATAGGCGTAGGCTCTCTATACATTAGTGCCCAGTGGCCCCCTAGTTATCTTGCATAGTATACTATTTCGCCAGTTGCTAGACAGTAGAGCAAATTTCGCCCTAAGTTAAAATGGATGTTGTTCTTAGTGGCTCTTAATAGCGCTACAATATTTATAAACATAGTAGGCACTAGCGCTATATAGGATAGCCTCATCTTTAACTTCCCATTAGGTATATTAACAGTAATAATTATTATTCCGTAGGCTTATATTTTTTTTAAATTTCCACTAGTAATTAGGTAGTTGTCTTCTACAGCTAGGTAAGAGAAGGTAAAGTCTTCTTTATTATTGCAGACGTAGGTATCTGCACCAGGGTTAAGTATCTAGGTGTTCTAGAGTTTAAAAGGAATTTAACTAGTACTAAATACGGCAGTATGGCTAGTTAATATGGCAGAAGCTAGGGTTTTAGAATCAAAATTAATTATAGATTCTGTGTTCTTCTAATTATTCTCCTTTACTTCCTATCCTCTTTTTTAAATTCAGCTAATAATACATTTAATCCAAGGCATAGATAAGATAGCTTTATTTACTTTCTTCTAGACGTCTGCCCTTAGTCTCTATCCTTAAGGGCGCTTATACTCGGCGATATAATAGCAGTCGTTAAACTAATATACAATGCCGCATATGCATTTCTTATTCCATCTCAAATTTAAATTTAAATTACTGTTAGAGTCTAAATTAGAATTGGAATTGGAATTTAAATTCCCTTAAAGAGTTGCAAATGTAGAGTTATTAGCAGTTAAGGTAGACAATGCTTGTTACATGCGTTAGTGCTCCTTAAATTCCTTAATAAGGTCAATAATAGATAGGGCCTCTTTGTCCTTCCGTTCTTTTTAAATAAGATCTACTTCTAGTGCTTCTGCGAAGCTAGAAGAAATGGGTTTAATTGCTTATATAAAATTATAGTATAGTCTAAATCCTTGCACATCTGGAGGCTTTAATTGTTCTATAAGCTTATAGACGTTCCTCTAGTTATTCAACTATTTTTTAATACTCTGCTTTTTATTATAGGCTTTAAGAGTGATGTACTAACTAAGGACGTTATACTTTTAACCTAACGTAGTAGGGGCTAGTGCTTTCTTAAGTGCCTATAGCCGTTTATATACTATATTAAGGTTGTTAATAAGAGGGAGGTAGGATACCAATGTCGTGTAAATGACGTAATTGCTAATATCGCTTATGGCCTACTCTTGCTTCTAGTGTATATGGAGGTCGTCCTTATATTCCGCGTATAGTTAATTATAGGCAATAAGTTGGTTTAGATCTAGCTTGGCTATTAATGTAGCTGTAGGAAGTACGTCTATAGGTATAGGTTATTTTAGAGATTCTAGCTTTAGGAGCTTATCTTTCTTCTTTAATAAGTTAATATACTACTATACCTTATTAGTTTTAGCAGTATCTTAAATAATAAAGAACCATGGAAGCCAATTAGATGGCTTATTAAGAATAAGGTTAATTTTAGATAAAGATTTATTTATATTGGTCGTTATTTTTAGAATTTTAACAGTTTAGGTAGGGTCCAGGTTAGCGTCTTGGCGAAACCTTATTTTAACAATTTGATTTATCAGTTCGTTCTGGAAAGTTCTGGTACAATCATCGGTCAGGTTTAATCATCTATTTGTTTAATAGGTAAAGAAGCTCAAGACACTGCAAAGGTAGTAGAAGTAGTGACTTCTTAAATAAGATAATAGATTAATTGGTTAGCAGGTAGTGCGATCCGGGGTCATAACTGTAACAGTGCAGTGTAGGTGAATTAAGTGAGCGACTTAATTATAAAATATAGCTCTAGAGCCTCTCTATATACACGAGGAAGGTATGGAAATAAAAAAAAAGGGGAGACTAATACGTAACTAAAACAACGTGATACGTAAGTGATACGTAGGCGATACGCAGACAATACGCAGGCAAAACAGTAGTGGTTTGGCAGGGTACCGTAGTCGGTTACAAGATCTGCTCTCTTTACTCCTTTAGCTAAAATAGGTATAGATTATTAGTGTTATATATAGCTAACTTTATACTAGGTAGAGTCTCTTTTCTACTACTAATAGTTACCTTTTAAACACTTATAAAGCATATGGGCGGCAGCGGTGACGGTAACAATATATCTAAATCCTTATACTTAGTCTCTACTAGCTCCTTATCCTTATCCTCATCCTTATCCTCCTTATCCTTATCCTCATTCTTATTCTTATCCTTATTTTTATCCTTACCCTTATCTAAATCTAAATATACAAATATAAATTAAGCTAATGGCGGGGGCGGGGGCAGCGCTGGTAACAGCAACAGCAACTGTAATTTTAGCCTCCTTGCCTTCCTTACTATGTGTAGCTTTGGCTATAGCTTTAGCTTTAGCTTCCTTTTAACCTTCTTAAATAGCTAGGGAGTAGCAGAAATAGGCATAGACTAAGCTCGCTTTTATCCAGATTATTTTAGAGTAGAAGACAACTAATATGTAGGTAGTGGTAGCTGCTGCCAAGGCATAGAGGGCAACACCAAGAATTATATATAATTGGCTTAATTAGGCAAGTTACTGACTTTAATTTTAGGCAGTTATAATTAAGACTTAGCGTGTTATGGTAGTAAAATTAAAATTATACTCCCTCCGCAAAATTTTGGTGAGGTGCAATGCGATTTTTTCTGCTTGGCGAATTTTTACCGATATTTCGTAAACGACTGTAACGTTTTCCCCATCAACCCGCTTCTAGCCCACGTTGCCTGACCTACCATCAGCTACACTCTTCGATACTCTACCGTCTTAGAACATGACACCCTCGCCTAGCACTCTTCCTCTTGCTTTAACGCGACGGCAGCGTAAGCGTGTTTCTAACAAATTAACAACGTCCGCATTCGTAACAGGTAGCCGCCCACAGGGTCAGATGGGCTCTTTCCTCTTTGCAGTTTACCAAACGCACCAATAGGAAAGCGACCTCAAAGAGCCAAGGAAAAATCCACGAAGAGATCTCTTCGCAGAAGCCACGTCTGAAAGGTATTAAACGCCTTCAGGAGCACCGACCCGCAAGCACACCGAAGAAGATCACGTGCCTCTCTCTAACGATTAAAGCTCTTCGCAGAGAGGTATGCTATGCTTTCATATTATCAAGATAACTCAAGCTAATCCCTCGCAGAACTTATTGGCCCTTCCAGAGCCTAGTAATCGAAAACGATCGCTTACAGTCGAAGATCCAGCATTGTCGCTGCTGTCGGCGCTAGATCCCGAAATTATGTCACATACTGGCTTCAACACCATCGGTCAGGACAACTTGCAGCTAGGCAACCTATGTTCTTTGTGCCAGAGGTAGAAACACCCTTTCTGACCTGATTTATAGAAACAGCTTATCAGTGGGAGCTCGATGCGTCAATAGGATCTGGCCGTTCTCTCTTATTCACAAAGGTATGGCCTGAGAAATGCATGAGCTGCCATTCTCGATGCTCTAATTCCGAGGCAATCCAAGCTGCTATGTGACCAATAGAGCTAAATGAAAGCGGCATCTGGCTGTGCAATCCCGGGGATATGGCTGTACTTCCTCGCTATGCGACTTATTGGGGAATTTAACCATTTTCAAGCTTGAGGAAAATAACCTCGCGTCTTTATACAAAGATATTCCGGTTGAGCGGCTCTACAAGACATTCAGGGATGCTATAACGGTCACCAGAGCTCTTGGTCTCAATTATCTCCGGATAGATGCGTTGTGCATCATCCAAGGTGACGAAAAAGAGTGGCACCAAGAATTTGCTCTAATGAGTGGAGTCTATGGCAATTCTACCGTGAATATTGCTGCACTGCTGCGAAGGATAACTCATTTGGCCTTTTTCCACAAGATATCACCAGATTATCAAGAGAGTACATTCGGGCATCACCAGGAGATATACATAAGCTACAGAATGGAGACTCCTACAAGTGAAGTCTTGCCGAAACCCCACTTGCAACGGTGCATGGGCATTTCAAGAACGATTTCCAGCACCCCACACCATCAATTTCACTGCTGATCATATATTCTGTGAATGCGAAGAGCAAGTAGCTTGTGAACAGTGGCCCGAAGGAATTCCATATGAATTCTATAACCAAGAAGATCGCTTTCCTAAAAGAACTAGCTCCACACGATGGTCTCGAACAGTTCTCCTTTACTCCCAAGCTCACCTGACCTATCCCAAAGACAAGTTGGTTGCCTTTTCAGAAGTGGCTCGATATTTCCAGGAAAAATTCCGGGACCAATATATCACGGGGCTTTGACGAAACGGTCTGGACCAACAGATGTGCTGGGCGGTAGACATGGAAATAGACAGAAAATATCAAGCCATGTACGGATGCCGAAACGAATCCGTATCAAGGGCCATCTTGGTCTTGGGCATCCACCAATAGACCTATAACCTGGCAGCTTTGGAGTACCAATGATGTCACTTCTGTCAAACCTGACCATGTCTTAGTACCATCATAGATGTCAACTTGGACTTGGTCGGTCATGAATCCTTAGGGCAGCTTCGGTATGCAAAGCTACAATTAAGATGCGCTCCATTGATCAATGGAACTTTGATCGAACGCTTCGCGGTACATCTTTTCGAATCCGGAGTTTCTGATCGAGACTTAGTTGTTCTCCAAGCAACTGGCCTGATTAGATATGACCAGGACGGCAAATTTGATGGCATAGGCAAGACTGTATACTTCTTGCCCCTTTTCGAGCAAAGGGGTAAGTCAGATGTGGGAGTACGCTTATGTGGATTAATGGCTTGCGGCAGATGGCGGGAGCAAAGGACATTTCAATCGTATAGGCGTATGTAACCTCATCTTTTACGTAGAGAATCACCGAGAATTAATGAAACGACTGCTTGTAGAACTTGATGCATCTGTGGACGAAGGAACATACGAGGAAGTCCTTGAGCTTGATGAGAATGGTATGGGTTAATATGTTATCGGCCTTGTATAATACTTTCGATATGGCGAGGGACTTGTGAAAGAAACAAATGACATCCATTATGTGGAGAATACGCTCAATGTACAATCTCACTGGCTGCAGCAGTTCGTCCAAAACACTCTCGCCGAGGAACGAAGTCGTAATACCAAGTTATGTCGAACGAACTCGTGTGTAGATTGATATACGAAGAAAAAGAGACTATAGTAGTGATCGACACCAGGTCGACAAGATATGTCTAAATAGGAAGTAAACAAGTTCAGTATTTCTCATCGGAGGGATTTATTCCAATGAATTTACTAAATTTGTGCTAACAAGAACAATTAGAGCATAAAAGGAGTTGGGACTTGGGTCTTTTGGGCCTAGCCGCATGCACCTTTCAAGAGCCAGCCTTGGAATTGCTGCCTCAGACACACCACCCGCCTGGAAGCCTCTCACTCAAACTTTGCGGAAGGGGTTATCTTCACTACACCTCCACTTTCATCAACATATTACTGAATAGTTGTCTTCCATTAAGTCAATGCATAATGTCTGGTGTTGAGATCCTTGGGATCGTCGCTGCTTCTTCGCAGCTCCTTGGCCAAGGCGCTAAAGCGCTGCTAGCCTTGTCAGGTTTATGCTCACGACTCCGAGATGCGCCTCATGAGGTTTTAAAAACTGTAGAAGAGATAGAAAACCTTATCCAGCTCACAGAAAGTATCAGAACCAGTCTTGAAAATACAAGCTTTACATTGCAAGGGGGAAACTCATCAGCATCCTCTCAGCTTGCTTTTGGAGTTGGACTCCTTGAGGAATGCGCTAAAGAATCCGCGGATTTAGAGAATCTGATTAAGCCCCTACTCCCTATCGAGAGCGATAGTCTGATTAGGAGGGCTTGGGGGGCTGTTATTAAGACCAAGAAAACGGAACAGATACTGCAGCGCTGTCGTCATATTGAAGCCAAAAAATCATCGCTGATTCTCTGGCTTAACTTTGTCAAACTTTCCCAAGCATACGAGCAAAGGTACGGAGATACGGGGCTTCCTTATTTGTGCTGCAAGAGGACTAACACGTAACAAATTAAAGCGCAACCGTCCAGTCGATCTCAACGACGATTGCTTTAATTGAAAAAAGGATACTCGGCCTTCAATTGAGCGATGATCATCTCCGCAACGACATCGGTGCTACCAACCAATATGTTTCGAGAACAAATGAAGGGTTTGTTGAAATGCATTCAAAATTAAAGCAGATTCAACAAGACATCTCGTTACTTGAAAAAAGAGTCCAGAGCCCTCAAAATGCAACCAGCAGTGGTGTCGCAAAGACCGCCGTTATTCAAAGCGATATTCAGCATATCAATAACACCACCGAAAAAGAGATCGAGCAAATCCCAAAGAAACTCAGTGAAGAGGCATATGGGCAGATTGTACGGGAGCCTTTGATTTTCTGCTTACTGTAAGGATTGATTTTTTTGGATTTCGTTGACTGTAATCTAGGCACGGAGAATGCTTCATCGGCTTGTACGCAGGCCAAGCGTCTTACAATTTATCTGCGACAACTTTCTAGATGAAGAAGGTGACATTATTAAACAAAAAAGCCGATATAGCCGGTCTTACTCGTGCGGCTGCAAGCCTATCTCGTCCTGGTTTCTTCTTAGTCGAACGGCGATCAAGCTAATGTACGGTATTCGCAAAGAGCATCACTCAAATTGTCCTTGGCATACCAGCTCAAAAAGCTCGTGGTCGCTTGCACTTTGTGCCTCAATCCTTCCTATTATTGGCAAGGCATTTGAAATCACATTTTCAACTACACGGGGAGCGGGAGGCTTCTCCTTAGCTCCCTATTTCGCTGTGACCAACGTTGTTCAACGAAATACTTCGCCTGCTTTCCAGCTGTTCGACAAAGTTTACGAGACCCTTCGGGAAATGGTTCGGCTTGAAGTAGAAGAAAAGCCACCGGCGCATACGTGGAGAATCTATGACGATCTAGAATTTGATGTCTATTATGAGTGGGATATTTATGGACTTGAAGTCTATCTCAAAGAGCTTATGAATGTACTTCAAGTTCTTTTTCACACTGGGAAAGCCTCGCCGCAAGATCAGGACGAAGATGGCAGAACATATCTTCATGTAAGTATTTTCTTAACTGTTGACCGCAGTGTGGTTTTGGATAATGCGAATAAGCGAGCATAAAATATCCTTTATCCAATAGAAAATGCATAAAATATCACAATCGATAAGGATAAAAGTGCCCCGTGCGGGACTTTTCTACCCCAACCAAGCAGAATTTGGCAGATATTCATGAAGCTCTGCGTATGGAGGCTCTGCACGAAGCTTTGCATGAAGCTCTGCACGAAGCTCTGCGGATGCTCTGCACGAAGCTCTGCACAAAGCTTTTATATAGAGCCTCCGTAGTAGAACCGTCGTACGCAGAACCGTCGTACGCAGAGCTGTCGTGCAGAGCTTTTGTATACAGAGCTTCGTGTAGAGCCTCCGTCACGGAGCTTCGTGCAGAGCTTCCGCGGAGCCTCGCGCAGAGCTTCGCGCAAAGCTTCGGCAGAGCTTCGCGCAGAGCTTCGTGCAGAGCTTCGTGCAGAGCTTCACGCAAAGCTTCGTGCAGAGCTTTTGCGCAGAGCTTCGCAGAGCTTTTGCGCAGAGCTTCGTGCAGAGTGTTGAAATGAGGTTATTGGGGCTAAAACTCTGTGCATTGCTTATTTCTATATAGGTGGTTGAAGAGATTTCAAGGAACTTCGACCGGCGGTCGAAGTTCTCTAATTGGT